>Ga0315913_1011027_pt1 | contig 10282 bp, 6 predicted proteins | sample MpolsnodulesMG_FD_207736 | JGI IMG/M metagenome (GOLD analysis project Ga0315913, IMG submission 207736) | Medicago polymorpha root nodule microbial communities from Los Angeles, California, United States - small nodules | ecosystem: Host-associated > Plants > Roots > Nodule | place: USA...
TAAGCCAGAGGGTAAGCTGAAAATTTAGGCTTATTAAAATATGGCATAAGCAGCTTATGAAACTATGATAAACTATTTTTATTTATTTACCCAAACACTTTTAAAAAAGCTTATGAGAGTAGATAAGCTCACATAAACTCAAAATAAGTGAATCCAAACGGGGCCTTAGTGCTTGTTTAAAATTAAAAGTGATACATTGGATTGTAGTTACGTTCTACTAAAACAAAAGGAACCAAGAAGACTGAACCAATTCATTTGGTTCCTATGATTAAAATAAAGGCTAAAGTGCATTTTTTCCACCCGAAGTTTGAAAAAGTTGCAATTTTAACCTCCTATGTACAAAAACTACAATTTTAGTCCCCTAAGATTTAACTCCTTTGGATCTTTGATCTTTTGATCAATTTTGACTTATTCAATGCCTACGTGGCAGGCCACGTATGTAATTCATTAATTAAAACTTTTTAAAAAACCAAATAATCAATTTTTAAATTAAATAAATGAAAAAAAGAATTAAAAAATCAGAAAAAAATAAAAATAAAACCCAAAACACTTCATGTCTATCTTCATCTCTTCCGATCCAACCCAAATAAACAAAAATTACCAACTCATTCAATTCAAAATCCAAAAGATTAATTAGAATATCTTTCGGCATCAAATCGAAAACCCAAATTGTGAAGATTCCTCTCATCCTCAACATCAGTAGAAGAAACAACCTGAGCAACACTAGAATAACCCTTTGCATCAAATTGCGAACAACAACACCCACCAAAATTCTCAATTAACTGAAATCTCGATTTACTCACACTAGAATAACCCTTCACACATCAGTAGAAGAAACCCTTCTTCTGTGTTTTGGAAATGGGGTTTTACAATAATATTATAAAGAGGGTTTATGAAGTTTACAGTGAGCAAATGGAATGATCACCATTGATTTATTGAAAGAAAATTCAATGGCATGGATCGGAGAAGGGCTATCATCAAATGACTCTCACTAAAATGATGTGTGAAGCTCGCATACTTGAAAATCATTACTTGGAAGGTGGTGTTGGTGGCTGGGGTTAGTAGAGAGAAAGAAGGGAGATTGAACCAACCATGCAAATTCCTCACATCCTCAAGCGTCCCTTCACTTTTTATTTTTTCTGATTTTTTTAATTCTTTTTTCATTTATTTAATTTCAAAATTGATTATTTGGTTTTTTAATTTTTTTTAATTAATAATTACACACGTGGCCTGTCACGTAGGCGTTGAATAAATCAAAATTGACCAAAGATGCAAAGGGGCTAAATTTTAGGGGGTCAAAATTGTAGTTTTTGTACTTAGGGGGCAATTTTCCAAGTTTTTGAAAGTTAGGGGTGGAAAAATGCAAGCCTAAAATAAATAATCATATTTTAGTGAACCAAACCACCCAAAACTAATGACCTTACCCACAGACAGAATCAACAACAAACTTAAAAGAGATTCAAAGAAAACCCTCTCTAGGTGTATTAGCAAGTTGAACAAAAAAAATCATTAACATTAAACAGATGTATTTACTAATTCTAAGAGCAGAATCACAACATTTAACTATATTCAAACACCCATAAATCAGAGAGAGAGACCTGATTGATAGAAGAAAAAAAATTTAATTATTTAATTTCAACTCATAGAAATAATTATTTAATTTCAACTCATAGAAATAATTGTTTAAACAAATATTTAAGAAAAAAAATGATAAGTGTAAGAAAAAATTATAGTTTATGGGAAGTGGAAAAGACGGTTTTAGAGGTTTGCTAATAAGCTGTAATTAATTAAAGATTAGTGTCGTGAACATATATTTTAAAAGCGAAATTAATTAAAGTTTATGGAAAGTGGGAAAGGCGGTTTTAGAGGTTTGCTAATAAGCTGTAATTAATATTAGTGTCGTGAACATATATTTTAAAAGCGAAATTAATTCAACCAAAACTTGTGTGACATAATGGTAAAAACAGAGAAGAATGGTCATCTGCAACCGGGTTCGACTAAAATTCCAGTTATGATCAATATGAACAGTACAATATGTGAATATGTACAAATTAATATTAGTATTTATCCTTTTGTCAAAAAAAAAATAGTATTTATCCTATCAACTGTGTGGCAAATTGACACAACAAAGAATAATCACTCGAGCACGGAAAAACTTTTTTTGAATCAAATTAAAAATAAAATAGTTTATACTTCCTATTTTAAATTGTTTTAAATTTGATATAAGGATTTGAGAATACAACACAATCAGAAAGAAAATAGCACTAAATTTAAAAGCAAAGTGACAACATCAAGGGGAGCAAATAAAAATAGTGAAAAAGAAAAACGTGTATTCAGGGTAAACTTCTTTTGCGTGTTCACGTGGAACTTAGAAGTTTATGCTATTCTTTTTTTCCAGGGAAAGTTTATGCCATTCATGTTACTTCATCCATCCTTGAATCTTTTTTGTGTTACACTATATATTGTGTTGTATATAAATATTATAGACAGATACACAAAAGATAATTTAATAATAGTCTTAAGTGTTTTACACAAATTTATTACTCCAACAATGTTTTTTATACACTTGTGATTATTGTTACAGGGTCTTATAAAAAACGACAAGGGAGTATACATTAAAAATATATAACCATATTTGTACTACAATTGCAAACATATAGTTTATGGGTGAACATTTTTAAAAATAAAAATTCAGGTTTATGTGGTTTATGATAACTTTGTTTTCTTTCCGATGATAACAGTATTTATAAATGAAAGCATATTAATATATTATGAAGGTGTAACAAGACTACCTGTTGAAGTCAGAGAGGACCCGAATGTGTTGGGCATGTTTGAAGTTTCAATATATTCCTATATATAAGGCTTGGTCATTAGTAAGCTACAGAATCATTGTTTCTGTAAACACAGCTGCAATGTTTGTGATTCTTGTATACTTTGCAAAAAGCTCCTAAATCTTAGAATATTAAATTAAGGGTACTACTATCTTTTAAAAATAAAGAACAATCCATCAAGGAAAAAAAGTAAGGAATAAATTTACGTTATAGATAGACGGATCCAAAGATATGCATTTTTTTTGTTGAAAGATCCAAAGATATACATGTTAAATATCTGCGAATTATAACTTAATATTGTTAGGGAATAAATGGTGGAATTAGTAGGACTTGTTTTGTAAGCAAGCTAAATTAGTGTACTTAATTTTTTAATGAATGATGGGGATTGGAGAATGATGGATATGGTTATAGATTATTATTTTATGAAAGGTTGTAAATAGATTAATTACTAATTAGTATGCATGATACATGCAAGTGGGATAAACAAACATATTTACACCTTTCGCCGTAATTGAAAGCAGATAAAAGTGGCATAGAAGTCTTCAAGATCTAAAAACTAACTTCAACGATAACTTCAAATACTCTCTCCGACCTTGTTTAGTTCTTGAAGAACAAAAACTTTTAACATTAAAGTTTTACCATCAGTTTCCCCTCAAGGTGTCAATTTTTCTTTGGAGACTCATCATTGATCGTTTACCCACTAAGTCTAATCTGTTTGCTGGGGGATTTTGGCGCAAGTTGCTGGCTGCGGTGACTATGAATCGGCAAAACACCTATTTTTATCGTGCAACGCCTTTGGTTCGCTTTGGCATCTGGTGCGAGATTGGATTGGCTGCTCTGGAGTCGACACTGATAATATCTCTGATAATTTTTTGCAGTTTACATATTTGACAGGTGGTGGTAAAGCTAGACGCTCGTTTATGCAACTCATATGGCTTTTGTGTGCCTGGGTTGTATGGAATGAACGAAATAACCGTCTGTTTAATAATGTTGTCACTCCCATACCCCGCTTATTAGACAAGGTTAAGTTGATGTCTTTAGGGCGGTTGAAAGCTAAAAAAGCTAGTTTTGTTTTTGGCATTCAACAGTGGTGGTCAAACCCTTTTGTTTGTTTGGGTATTGACTAATGTTGTGTTGTTTGTGTTCTGTTGTTACGTTGTAAAACTTGATTATCTGTAGTAGTCCCAAATGCACATCTTGTGCTTTCGGGATTGCTCTGGTTGTGGTTATAAAATTCCATTTTGGCTTGTTAAAAAAAAACATTAAAGTTTTACCCAAATCCTCCTTCCCTAGACAAGAAACATACCTTATTGTAAATGTATCGATATAATAATAAAATGAGATTTTATGTGTATCAATTTTGTTCTTTTATTTTTGTTTATATTTGCACTTATTTTATAATTTTGGCATCTAAAAAATATAATGTCTTCGAAGACTAATTAAACCAAGTGTGAATTCGAAGAAAGTTGCGTATTGAATAAATTTGATTAAAGTTGGAGAAGTACACAAAATCAATTCAAAAATGCACAATTTTATTTATTTGATTTTAGCATGTACATTACATTACATTCTCCCTAAATATATGTGGTATAATCATGACGTTGAGTTTAAATTATATTCGTGAAAGTTTGTTCAAAATGTTGGGATTGAAGTGTCTTATACTTAGTGTAAAGATTTGCAGCGTCCTTTGAAAACTCAAAAGAATGAATATAACACATGTTGCATTCTACCTAATGAGTTGTACAAATTTTCTCATCAAATTCCCTCATATAAGATGAGTAGCGTCAAACAAGAATGCATTCCAAGATGTTGTTTTGAACTTAATCTTACTGCCCTGCCAACTGACAAGTTTCAATTGACAGAGGAACATGATCAAGTACAAAACAACACCTTAGAGGTGCATTCTGTTATGTCACACTCATCTTATACGAAGGAATCTTATGAATTTTTTTGTATAACCATTAGGTAGAATACAACATATGTTTTATTCACTCTTTTGACTTTTCAAAGAGTCTTGCAAATAATTACATTCAGTATAAAACACTTCAATACCAACATCTTCCGCAAATTAACAAGAATTAAACTTAAATTCCAACAAAATAAAGACACTACATAATGATGATGCTACCTAAACATAATCTTGTGGCAGAATCAAACTCTTGAGAATATCTTCAGGTGATCTCAACAACGTAGTTTCCATCTCAATCCTCGGGAACATGCGTTTCTGACAATATCTGAAGAACATGTTCCTCACGCAGTCATCGTCTATCAACATTATCTTTTCGGTCTACAAAAAACCGGGACGTGCATACTGAAGGTCCTCCACCCTCATTGTGTCTCCGGGGGTTGAGTCCTTGATTGATTTCATTCATTCAGTTGATCCTTCAGATCCTTTAGCGTGGCATCGACCCGGACCTTGAACAAATGAGGGTTTATACCGTTGTAACGTACTTTAACTTTGAACAAATTATCCATTGTTTCAGATCTACACCATAAAAAATTAAACAATCAATGAAAAGCTCATTCAAACATTTCATCAAACACTTGGAGTGCAGATTATACGTAAACCCTAAAACTCATAACTACAACATAAACATGCAAACCTCTAAACAATTAAGCAATGTAAGTCCTTTACATGTAAACATTGTATCATTTCTTGCTAAAAAAATCAAAATTTAAACAAACCATAAAACTACAAAAATTCTAATTTAAGAGGAAAAATCTAACATATAAACATAAAAGGTTAATGATGTTTGATTATGAAAACTTGTTATTGTGATTGGAGTGTTGTTGGATTTGAACTTGAAGAAATTAAGGATTTGGTTGATTTGAGAGAGATTTTTGAGATTTGAGATGAGAAATGAGTAAATGAGCTGTTGTCTGACCTTTAAAAGGACACGGAACGTGAGTTAGAGATGGTAAAAAGGGTCAACCCGTCCCGTCAATAACTCGTCTAAAAAGGGACGGGGCGGACCAACTATAAAAATAGGGTTAGAAATCTCACCCCGCCCCGTTTTATGGCAGACCGGTGGGTTATCGTGTTGACCCGTCAATGTTTTAAAAAATATATATTAATTAAAATCTTGACATAAACAATGTAAAAATATATAAATTTAAAGCCAATTTTAGAAAAATCTAAATATATATCTAATGACTCCACTAAAAATATGAAAATAATTATTCAAACATATAAATTACATCTTATAATGTTCTATAATAAATCAATAAGACATTGAAAATAAAAACTCCATGAATTATCAATTATCTAATTGTTCCAAATATAAGGCTATAATCATAAAACAAAAGAGATAAAATTAATTGATTTTCCCCCCCACTATATGGAGGTGGAAATTTGAAAATTGATTGTGACTTGTAAATAAAAAGAAGTAAAAAAAAGAATTTCTTTTATACATATCAACCCAACAGGCAAACCCGCCCGCCCGACACCGCCCCGATTTTTATTGGGTTAGGCGGAGCAGACACCTTACTTGTGGTGAGTTTAAAATCTCAACCCACCCCGTCAAAATTGGCAGGTTAAATGGACCAACCCAGCGGGTCCAACCCATTTTGCCATCTCTGACGTGAGTTAATTCACGCTGGGTTCAGCGTATCTTATCTCACGCAGTGTATAACCTAGCGTGTGTTAACTGACATTGTGTTTAACTCATGCGTAATTTAACTTACGTTGGAGGCATTTTCAGAAGTGCAGTTGGAAGTGAACAAAATGTGATGGAAGAAGAGCAATTTTCTTATAATAATCCAACCTAATCTTCCACCCCAAAAGCCCCTACAATGTGAAGGACTATTACATGGAAGACTTCCATGTTGCAGTCGTTGAAATATACATTTCAATGTTAGTTAAAGGCTTGAATGTTAAATGATATTGACTGGAGTTAGAGGTGCTATAAACTCACTTAGTTGATGTCCCACTTTAGAAGCCACCGGGGACCACTAGATTGAATTAGTCTACCCCAAGTCATTACAACGACCCACACCTCTATCAAGTCAAGTCATCATCATTCTCCAACGGTCTAGACCCTCAAAACTTATATAAACCTCAACGCTCAAACTAGACCATTTCTACCTTTGATAGTTTCCATTTTCTTTTCAATCATGCACTCATTGTCATTGTCACTTCTTACATTTTTTTGAAGTAATTGTCACTTCTTACATGTGAAGTAATATTTTCGAATTTAATATTAGTCAAATATAAGCATATTTTAATTATAACAATAAGAGCAATTACATAATTTTTTAATTAGGAATATGACATGTTGTTGTAACGAAGAAGTAATATTCTTGAGAAAGAATAAAAAATTGTCCACCGACCCATTTGGCAATTGGAGAATGAGGTGTGCCATGCAAGACCACTTGTCTCCTTAGCGGCTCTCCCTCAAAAGGAAATTTTGAACCCACTACAATTAATCATGTCATCTTTCTCAATCTTTTCAAGGAAAATGTTACTCCCAAAAAATTTCTATTCTTTTTAAGATAAGGAAAACACTGCTACATTCGTTCCTAATTTATATTCCTTCTGTCTTAAAATAATAATTGTAATGATTTTAATGATAAAATTTGTATTATTTATTAAAATATTATTATTAATTGTAAAAGTTTGATGAAATTCAATAAAAAGAAATGATATTTGTATAATTAATTTTAGATAACTTTTGTGACAATCATTTTCCTTCTCTTTTTATTGAACAAAAACAATTGAGAGAGAAAGAAAAAAAAAGAAATAAAAACACATGAAAGATGAATGATATTTGTAAAACAAATTTTAGATAACTTTTGTGACAACCATTTTTCTTCTTTTCTTATTGAACAAAAACAATAGAGAGAAAGAAAAAAAAAAGAGAATAAAAATACATAAAAGTATGAGAGATGGTTGTTTCAAAAGTTGTTAAAAAGTGGAAGTACAATATTATTTTTCTTCAATAAATAAGAGTATAATATTGAAAAATAATAATAAATGTTACATAAGTATTCTGAAATGACAATCATTTTGAGACAAAAGAATGTTAAAGATACAATTATTTTGAGAGAGAGGGAGTAGGACACTTTGGATAAATTTTTGTGCCCTTTTTTATAAAATCGCTTTATTATTTCTAATTACTTTAAATATTTCTTTACCAATATACACATATTTATTTTACATTTTGTTCTTCAATCAACTATAAATATTACTCTCTCCGTCTCAAACTAGGTGTCCTCTTTACTATTTTTCAATATCTTAAATTATTTATCTAGTATATTATAATAATAATAATACAACATTTATTATTTTTTCACTAACATACTCTTATTTATTGCATTTCAATCATCTACTTTCAACAACCATAATTAATTAGTGTGTTTTAGTAAATGACACGTTTTTTTTATGATTAACAATATCAATTTTACATTAAAATCAATATTATTAGCCATTTTTTTAATACACGTGTAAAACACAAATGAAACACTTAACATGAGAAGAAAAAAGTAGTCAGAAATTAACACTCTCTTAAATGATAAAATTATACATATTTAATAATTTAACATTATTACAAACTTTTTTAATTCCCGTAATTTGGTCAAAGATAAAAGTTTCATTTTCATAAATTTTTAAACAATTACTTTAAATAAACTTAAAAAAGAATGAGGGAGTATTCACTTTTTAGATTAATCCCTTGAAGTAGCTGTGATTTATTGAGAAACTTATTTCAATATATGTTTAAGAGAATTAGGTATATATCACTCTTTTTGAGCAATAAATACCACTTTATTGTTTTTTTTTTGTTGAGAGAACCACTTGTATTGTTTGTATTTGATATTTATTTATTGTTTATTTTTTAGAGAACCACTGGTATTGTTTGTATTTGATATTTATTTAAAATGAGTAAATTGTTTGCTATTAATCTTTTTATACAAATGTTTTCTATTGAAATTAAATTGGCGGGTTCATGTTGAAACTGACCCAAATAAAATTTACAATTGAGCTTGACAAAGAAAAAAACTTTTGAGCAAAAGAAGCATAATTCACACAAAACTAAATTCTGTTAAAAATACATATAATATTTATTTTTTTTGAAAAAGTCAACAAGAACATTCACAACAAATTTAAAGAGTCCTAGTCAAAAAATAATAATTTTAAGAGTCAAAAAAACAAATTTTAAAACACAATGTGTGACTTGAAAACCAAACAAATACAACCACAAAGTGTATTAATTTTAAGGGTTTTTTTTCTAGTAAGTGTAGTTGATTTTTTAGTAGTATTTGAAAATGGATTAGTAATATTACTTTCCTAATTAATCTATACTTTTATTATTCCTCTAAAAAGAAGTCTACTTTTTTTTATAGAAAAAATCGACTATTATTTTTTGGGTTAAATATATTTTTGGTCCCTATAAATATATCAACTTTTTATTTTAATCTCTCTAAAATTTTCCTTCATCTTTTAGTCCCTATAAAATTTTCAATCACTACTTTTTGTCCTTATTTTTAATTAAATTTTTGTATTTTTTTATTGAAATTGTGCATAAATGTGTTGAATATTGTAAAAATCTTTCTTTTTTGGTAGGGTAGAATATTGTAAAAATCTTTCTAAAAAAATATTAGAATTTTTTAACAAAACATAAATTAAATATGAATATTTAACCACAAAAAATATAAAAATTCATATTTAATTTATGTTTTGTTAAAAATTCTTATTTTTTTAGGAGAGATTCTTATAATATTATAAATTTTTCAGCAAAATTTTATTCAAAAATCTGAATTCTACATATGAGTTTACTTTAAATGAAGGACCAAGAGTGAAAACACAAAAAATTTAGGGACTAAAAGTTGAAGAAATTTTTTAGAAGGACTAAAACAAAAAGTTGACCTATTTGTAGGGATCAAAAGCACATTTAACCCTTATTTTTTTTATTAAAAAATGTTCTTTTCAAGAATCAAATTTAGGTTCTTCCAAATGACTAATTATTTGTAAAAGCCATTAGCCACTTCAGCGCAATCATTTGATTTAAAATCAAACTATACAAATATTTGATTATTTTTTTAGGGGAAATATTTGATTAATTATAACAAATAAATTTTACTAGTATTTTTTTTTTTGGTTACAAATTTTACTAGTATTTAGGATAGAGAAAATATTTCCTTCATATTTGTTTTGACCAACTCTCTCTCTTTTCCCCTAAAAAAACTATCTCTCTCTTATTCTTGACTAAAGTTTGACCAACTCTATTCTTGTTTATGATATTGATATGTGAAATGTTTTTTTTCTTTTATTAAAAAAGTATATAGAATATTTTTTATTAAAATGATTATTCTTAATTTGACCAAAAGATAATTAAATATTTTCAAATTAATTAAAACTAAAAGTTCTTTTTTTTTTTGACAAAAAAAAAAAGAAACTAAAAGTTCTTATTATTTTTACTTTTACAATAAGAAACAGCTTTCATTTTCATTCTCTT
>Ga0315913_1011029_pt1 | contig 10282 bp, 7 predicted proteins | sample MpolsnodulesMG_FD_207736 | JGI IMG/M metagenome (GOLD analysis project Ga0315913, IMG submission 207736) | Medicago polymorpha root nodule microbial communities from Los Angeles, California, United States - small nodules | ecosystem: Host-associated > Plants > Roots > Nodule | place: USA...
CTAAGGCCGTTTTAGGCCTTTTGGAGGGCGTTGTACCCTTAATTATATATTGATGGTCCATATATTATACAAACTTATCCCAAAATAAAATATTTTTTAAATACTAAAAATTTATTTTAAAAAAAAGTAAAAACAGAAAATTGTGGGACATAAATCGGAACTGCCCAAATTATATATTAGTCTTTACTTTTATTTTTAATTTACATAATTCATATTATGTCTTTATAGGTAAGAGTTGTTCAACCAACATAATATTATCCTTCATCTTCTAGTGGTTGTCTTTTATAATCACTTTGCATGACTTATATGTCATATAGTTTCCTATATTGGGATAAGTGTTACATGCACATATATGGATATGTAACGACATAGGGCTTAGAAAAATATATATTATTTGTAGAGGAATGATAATGAACTTGAACTTTACTAGCAACTCTCAAATACATATTCCAATAACTTAAAGAGAGATTGAAGACATTTTTGTATTATAGATATTAACTAATAACTATGCACCAATAGTATGCAAAATTATATTTTACCCTAGCATATGTTTTGTTATAATTTTATATTTACTAAATTATCCTCAAAATTTTCTTAAAAAAAAAATTATCCACAAAATTATCTACAAGTTTCTTTGATTATAGTTTGTGTATTTTACTTTGTCGGTACATAATATAATGAAATTTAGTAAATAGACAATTTGGTACTCAAAATTTGCAAGCAGTTCAAACAAAATAGTCTATCATTTTTTTTTTCCAATTGCAAATAAAACCCCAAAATTGTAAACTATGACGAATTTGACATGTTATGCTATACATTGATCTTATCTTATATCAATGTCAGTTCATTACAAACTAATTTGTCTATAAAAAGTTTGGTCAATTAGTCTCTAAGAAACTAAAGTTTCATATGCAAATCTGTCCATGATGTAATGATGTTGATGTGAGATCAATATATATGGAGGGGTTACATATTTTGTTAATTTGCTACATCATAGTTTCTAATGATTGAAGAATCATGAAATACTTTCATTGATGTTTACAATTTTGAAGATCAATTTGTCTATTCACTTTTATTATATTTTTATAGTGTAGTCACCGAAAGAATAGTTCGTCGATATGGGTTTGGGGCACCCATTCAACTATGAGGAAGTTGACTTGATCACAAACATCTAAACACACCAAAAATACATATCAATAATTATTTTAAAAATAGATATCGTTGAATTCATTTTCCTTTCTACCTTTTCTTAAGTGTTTGTGTTCAAGTAGTGTACTCAAATACATGTAGCCAATCAAATATTTTCCTTCAATTATATCGTGTAAGGGAATAATATTTTAGAATAATAATATCTGAACAATAAAAAATTAACAATTTTTAGAAAACTCTCTTATACTTCCGTTATGTTTTTACTCTCTATACGTCTCTCGATTGCTTTTTCCCCTAAAAGAAGAAAGAAAGGAAAAAGTTTTCTAAAAATCATTGTTGTTTAAATATTACTTAATATTTTATGCCATAAGGTTATGAGAGAAGCACAACAATGTGAAGAATGGCAGGTGTTAAAATCCCATAATTCACGCTTCTTGAGGATTTCCCGGCGTGCATGTTATGTTGTATACAAGAACAAACGTACAACAAAAGAAATAAATAAGTCACCAGTATAAGTATTTATTGGGATTGTATTAGATTATTATGTTATTAGATGTTTAATTAATGTGTCTTTTATAGGCAAGTGGGGATTTGACCCTTTATTATTAATTTATTGCCATTTTCTAATGATGGTGACATGCAAGACCACATAGCCTCAAGTCATGTGTGTTAATCAAGCTGGTAGAAGTTTGACTATACTTGTATCTAAATGCATAAATATATAATATAGAGTTTAATGAATGCTATTTTTTCATAGATCGAGTGTCCTTCACTTGAGATAATTTTATTCAAAACAGTATTATATATTAAATATGAACCCTTTTTCAACTAAGATATGAATATTTGTTATATACATTGTGAAAGTCTAACTCATGTTTGATAGCATAAAAAAGTTTTACATAGTGATTTTTATAATATAAATATTTTATAAAGTAATATAGAAAAGTGACACTATGCTATTGTAGTCAGGGGTTGAAAGATCATATAAAACTTTTTTTGTACATTCTTTGCATCAAACTCTAACATAAATTATGAAGATGAAATTATATAGTTTTTTAGGAAATGAGATGAAATTATATAAACTTACATATTATTGTCTTTTTCATCATATTATTTAACTACTAATTAATTTTTCATTTCTCTTTCAAAGGTCCTGGATGCTCATCTCTTGCCTATGGAGCAATGCAAGAAGTTGGACCCTTCCGTGTGAACAGTGATGGGAAAACCCTTCACAAAAATAACTATTCATGGAACTATGGTATTAATTATCACCTCAAATTGATCAATTATTTTTCTTAGAACATATGAAAAAAAATTACTTTTAAATATTAAAACAGACATTATTAAAAAAAGTATTTTCTACATTGATAGAGGAAATGACAATTGTTATTGAAAACTCACACATACAAAATAAAAATTAAAGATAAATTTTATTTTATTTTTCTTATTAAACTTTCGTCGCTATTTCATTTTCTTCAATAGTGTTAGTCATTAATTTTACATATTTCTCATTTTTTATTTAATTTTCAACTTTGAAGCTGCAAATGTGTTATTCCTTGAGTCACCAGCTGGGGTAGGATATTCATACTCAAATCAATCATCTGACTATGACACCAATGGGGATAGAAGAACAGCTGCATATAACTATGTTTTTTTAGTGAATTGGTTAGAGAGATTTCCTGAATATAAGAATAGAGATTTCTACATTGCTGGAGAAAGTTATGCTGGTCATTATGTCCCTCAACTTGCACACAATATTCTCTACCATAATAAAAAGGCTAATAGGACAATTATCAACCTCAAAGGAATTATGGTATGTGTTTTTTACTTTTTCCCTTTCTTCTGTTTGTTATCAAATTGGAAAAAGAGCATGTAGATGAAGTGATCATTATTATTCCATGTGTTCATTATGTCCTTAAACATAAATCATGGACATTATCTTATGAAAATTATGGCCTTTCTAATAGGCTTTTTCAAATTTCTCAATCACATTATGATAGGGTGAAAAATAAAATTATGAAAGTTAATAAGAAATGAGTTTAATGATAATTGATAGTGTTAAAAAATTTACACATTCGTCGACCATCTCCGATGGTTATTTTTTTAGGAACTCATTTTAGATTTCATAGACTACTAATAGATGGTTTCATAATACATCATATTTATGCAACTCATACACATTTTATTTCAATAGTAAAAAAACAATATATGCAACTCTTTAGCAACCCATATTTTTTATTTTTTATTTCCCTTAATGTTGTCTCATTTAAAATAATTCAATAGAAATTAACCATATATTTGATTTATGAGACATTTTTTTAACAAATATTTGATTTACTATAAGATTGGGTTTCCAAATTTATCTGGGCCAGGATTGGTCCACCACTCATATGGATGAAACCAAGTTTGTTACGTGATTCATGACATATGTATTATTGACTTACTATTTTTTAATTTGGTTTATTAAATCTTGAATCATGGAAATCTGTTCCTTTGTCTGTGACATCATTGGTTATTTTTTGTTTTTAGGTGCTAGTATAGCAATAATATGAGATTTTTTTAATCATGTACTAATAGCTAACAATGAGTGGTCTATTTCCTCTAGAAAAAAACCTAATGAGTGATCTATTTGGTCCATTGGTGGGACCTTAGTTAGTATGGTTTGTTACTGGTTATACATTATATTATAGATAGATATGTCAAGGTAACAACTAGAACAATTCCACACATTACTTGTAGTAGCATAGTAAGTAGTTGATGATGTTTAGTTTTGGTGAGTAGTAGTTGATGTTTTTTCTTTTTGGGTACTATTAATTGATTTCTTATTTCTTTTTTATTTGGGCTCAAAAAGTGTGTTTTTGTATTACAATGACAACATTTGATTTTGAATAATTTATAAAATTAATTTTAATTATATTGGAATTGAACAAATAATTTATAAAATTAATTTTAGTAATAATGGAATTGTACATAAACAAATTTTTGTGTTTATATACATTGTTCCAATAGTTAGTTGAATAATAATAAGGCAGCAGATTGGTTACCAAAGCACATAATTATATTATAGTTTTCTAGTAGATTTCAGATTATATTAGTTGCACTGAAATTCAATTTTTTACTGAATAAAGTGGAGATAGTAAGTATTCAACACTAATTGGTTATAGTGACTCAAATAAAATGTATGAATGGAACATAACAATGATAAAAAAAATGTGAATGGAACAATCTAATGTAACAAAGATGAATATGTTTACATTTTGTTATATTATATGCACAGATTGGGAATGCAGTGATCAATGATGACACAGATGAGCAAGGAATGTACGATTTTCTTGCTACTCATGCAATCATATCAGACCAAACAGCATATAATATCAACAAATTTTGTAATTTCTCATCTACTTCCAATCAAACTACTGAGTGCAGTGAAGCAGCTAGTGAAGTTGATAAGAACACGTTGAATCTTGATATATACAACATCTATGCTCCAGTCTGCGCTAATCACAACCTCACTAACCGTCCCAAGAAGATCTCGGTGAGATTCAAATTTCCTTTCAAGTGGCATGAAATTTTATTTTTCTTAAAGCAATTAGGGTCGGTCCAAGGGTCGAGCTAATGAGGCCCTAGTTTTATATATTGTATGGGGAATATGATGAATATATCATCATGTCAAGATGCATCCTGAATGCATCAAGAGTGTTTTTTCTATTGGTCTGACAAACTTTGACTTGTCTTGATTTCCTTAAGATACGAAAGTACAATTGTTACCTTTCTTTACAAATAAAACACATCATCATCGTAAAAACTCACAAAACAAACCCTAATGGTTATAGGATTGCTTCTATTGTAATCAAGCTCTTTCTACTTAAATCTTTCACATTGTTAAAGTCACATCAAGACGTTACAATCACACACGTCTTTTACTATGGCCTTAACTTATAGGTTGGATCGCCCCGAACAAGATCTTAATTAGTTCAAAGCAAATAAATGGAAAAATTAAATGTTTGAACCGACTCTACTCAAATTAGTAAGAATTCAATCATTATTGTACGCAGGATGTTCTTGATCCATGCAGTGACGATTATGTAGGCGCATATTTGAACCGGGGTGATGTTCAGGAGGCCCTCCATGCCAATGTCACCAAGCTCGAGCATGACTGGGAAGCCTGCAGTACTATCATTTCAAACTGGGGGGATAGTCCTACAACAATCATTCCCCTTTTACATGAACTCCTAAATAATGGATTAAGGGTTTGGATTTTTAGGTAAAACATCTTCTCTTTACTTATGACTGTAGGGACTAGTAATTATCATATCCTCTTTGTCTTTTTGATAATATTTGTTCTTACTTTATTGACTCATCATTCTTAGTAATTAAGAGTAAAAGATGTTTATGAAGTTTGTTTTGATGATTTTTTTCTTTTTTATCTATTGTATATGATACAGTGGTGATATAGATGGAAGGGTGCCTGTTACTGCAACAAAATATTCCCTTAAAAAGATGAAGCTTCCCATTGAGACAACTTGGTATCCTTGGTTCATAGAGGGAGAGGTACTTGTAATAATAATATGTCAATGTTTGATTTTCTTACTAAATATCAAATGTTTGTTTTCCTTGTTTCATAAGCATTATATTTTAAACAAAATTTCTATTTCCACAACAACAAAATGTTAATCATACGAACATTTATCATTTAAAAAAAAAAAAATCAAACCTAGACAATTCGAGTAGTTACTATAAAAAGTTAAATTAGCGAAGAAGATTTAGAGAAAATGAAATTCGTCTCTAATTTTGTCACTAAACATAGTGATGAAGGAATTAAAGAGAAAATTTGTCTTTTCCGTCTATAATTTTGATTGGTATAAAAGTTATTATTGTTATTATTAGGGGTGGGCAAAAAAAAAAACCGAACTTAACTGCTGAACTGAACTGAACTGAACCAAAAAATACTAAATCATTACTAACAGTTCTGAAACTGAACTGAAACAGTTAGTTCGGTTCAAAACAATTCAGTTCGATTCAAAACAGTTCGGTTCAACACGAAACAGTACAATTCAATTCGGTAACTAAAATTCGATTTCGTTTGTTTTTTTTTTCTTTTTTTCAAAGGTGTCAATAACTTATTATGATTTCCTAGTGTTGACTTGATTTACTTAATCATGTTTTATGAAAGAGTAAAAACTTTTTCCTGCCAACTTAAAGTTTCTTTTTTGGTAATAATGTTAATGTAAGTCTATAACCATCAATTTTGTTCATGATTATGGCTTACCACCTTTAGTGGAGTTTTCCTTTCAACTACACTTTTTTCATCAATAAAGCTCGAACTCTAAACTTTAAGGAATCCGAGTCCAGTTTCACTCAGACAAATATAATGTTGATAATCAAATTTAAGTTTTTTATAATTTTTTGATGGAATTTCATGTGAAACAGGTTGGTGGCTATGCTGAAATATACAAGGGAGGTCTAACTTTTGCCACAGTGAGAGAAGCAGGACATCAAGTACCAAGTTATCAACCAGCAAGAGCCCTCTCTCTAATCATGCATTTCTTAAATGGCACTCCTCTTCCTATTTCTCAAAGATTATATAACTAATTTACTATAATCATGTTAGAATAATTATTCTGTTGGCCTAGTTGTCGAATCATATATATTGTCAAAGAAAGAAAATCCATTTATTGTTTGATTTTGATTTGTACTATTGATTGATGAAAATGGAAAAAGAAAATCTCAATACTTTGTTTCTCTCTAGCTGGATTATCAGTTACTTGTACATAAGGTAGTTTATTGGTTCAACATTCAGGAAATTTGTGTTTAAATTCAAGTATGATTATTATGGCCTGAAACCAATCAAACAAGAGAAACCAGAAGATTGTACAAACACAACAAAACGAAAACAAAATCAGAAAACTTGGTTAAAATAGTAATGCAATAGTTAAAATAAAGATAAGAGAAGAAGACCAATACCAAGAATTTACGTGGTTCATCCTTAAAAATACTTCACGAAAGAGTAACAAAGAATCCACTATGGAAAGAAACAAGACCAAAGCTATATACTGTTGAGAAAAATTAGCATCAACCAATCCAAAGTGTCCAAACAAGCACAAACAGTAAAGCAAGATAAAGGAGAATAAGGAAAAACATGATATATTTGTTCACCCAGTTCAGCAGAAATTGCCTACGTCTGGAAGAGAGAGATCTCTCCAATTCTCTATCAATGTTTTCTTTACAACGAGAAACCAAAAAGTAACGAGAAATTAACTAACAATCATAAACCCTTTTACCATTGATTTCACACTCAAGTGTTTGAATGGAGTTTCAAAACCCTAGAATCTACCCCAAAAGCCCCCAACATTTAACCTATTAATTCCCTAAAGGTACCCTCTTTTACTATTTTCCTTTTTCTACACTTAAAATTGTGCTGCATTTTTTATAGACCATGTCGCAAAATAAAAGCCCTGAAACATGCATTTTGCAGGTCTCTTGGACCTAGGCGCAAAATGGCAAAATTTTACAAAAAAAATAAAATAAAATTTTAAGGCACTTTCAATAATACTCTATATTGGCTTCAAATCGATTGTGATGTTGATTTAACCATCGAGATTTCATCCAACTATACTATCGATGCTAACATAGAATGGGTTTATGATCTCTCTCATAGAAGGAGTATATGTGACTAGAATATTTACCTAAAAACCACTTCCAACAGGTGAAATTAACCATATCCACCAACTTGAAAACAAAAATCTCTTGCACCAAAAAGATGCAAACATTATGGGATATCCACAAAGACCACACAACATTTTGCTGTACTAGTAAGAAAACCAACCTCTCTTTTTCTTCCCCACCTAAAATTAACATAATACAAGATGTTTTGGTAATCTTAACCATAGAGCTTGAAGTGAATTTGTGTTGTTCTTGAAGGTTTTCATGAAAAATTAGTCAAATGGTGATTTTTGTTGAAATGATGTTTTGGTTCAAGTTTTATATGGATTTGAGCATCTTTTCATGTTTAGAGACGTTTAGACAAACTTTGGGATCAAATTTGGGCATTGGGAAGTCAAAATTGGGATTTTGGAGTGAAAAATGGGTTTTTCCTTAGAGCTACCTGTCATAGCTCGCCATGGCGAGTAATTTGGTTGCCATGGCGAGTACAACAGTTGTCCAACTCGCCGTGGCGACTGATTTGCTCGCCGGGGCGAGCTACACAGTGACAACATCCATTGTTTCGCGTTCTTGCGTCTTTTTTACACATTTTTGTTTTGAATTGGCTTTCAGTGTAAACATGAAAGTTTTAGATAATTGTGTTAGCTTTCCAGTGGCTTTGGTTTGACTTGAAAATGAGTTTTAGATTTTGAGTTATGATGAAAACACTCCAAGGGTCTTGGAGAAATTTTAAGGAAACTTGGCATAACTATTTCCAAGTCAACCCAAAACTTATGGTTTGTTTCCAAACTTCAAAACTTGAGTGTTAAGGGGTTCAATTAAGGTGTTTAAGAGTACTTAACCTATGTTTTGTTGGATCTAACTTGGTTTTGTTTTGTCGGATAACTTGGAAAACGGTAAAATGATACGAACTTTGTCGAAAATGGTTCTTTAAAGCCGATTACCTTATAAATCTTTTGTGAATAGCTTTATATGATTAAATGAAGATATGTGAATTATTTCTAGGTGTTGAATATGATGTTTATCATAATGTGGTGTATTTTCTCCTCACTTGTATTGTGAGAAATAATATGATGTTGTTGAATTATATGATAAAGTCGATGTTGGTGAATACATATATGTTGATTGATTGTGATATTGTTGGTGAATACGTATATGTTAATTGAATATCATATTGTCAGTGAATGCATCTATATATTAAGTGATGATGATGACTCTTAATTGAATTATGACTTGATTGATTGTGTGGACGTAAATACTTGATAATGCAATTGTTGGTGATCTAATCAATGTAAATGGAGGTGTACTTTTACATTGTTGTTGGTCAATGTATATGTTAGGTGATTTTACATTATTGAGTCTTTGCTTGTATGTCCATGCATGTCATACCCCAATTTTTGACCCAAGCTGTCACTGACACATGTCGTTGGGCCCTACGTTCGTACGCAGTTTAAACTGATCGATCTCTAACAATTTTCAGCGGAAATTTTGGCAGAGAGGTATTTTAAAATACCTCATATTGGATTCCAAGCCGGGCCCTCTTCTCTCTTTATTTTAATTTTATTCATTTTTAATTTCCATCTTTTATTTTTAATTAGCTTTAATTTTATTTTTATGTTAATCTTCATTTTTTTTTCTTTCTAAGTACCTTATTCTTTTTTTAGTCTTTATCCTTTTTGTTTATTTTTGTCCAAGAGTGGTCCTCATCCAAAGAGATAGTCTGCCAATTTCAATTCCAATCCAAAATGCAGTTTCATACGCCGCTATTGTTCATACACGTTTTCCTCCTCATCCTAATCCAAAGTGCAGATTCTCTACACTCTTTAACAAACCCTAAACAACAATCCTGGGACAATAAAAGCAAAGCTGCAAACACAACCAGGGGGACCGAAAATAAGAACAAAAACCTACAATTCACAACAACACAGAAACGTACAAACAACCAACAATTCATCGAAAACCTGCAAAACAACCAGAAGCCAGAAATTCACAGAGAAACCGTGACCTCACAACACAGACAATACAAACGCATAACAGAGCAGTCCAAGTCACAAACACCGCCGTTTCGACGTCAACACAAGCAGAATCAAACCGACACATACGACGGAGCTCAACGACGAGCTGTACGGCGAACAACTCGCACACCACACGACGGCACAACACAACGAGACCCACAACACTGAACCGTCACCGTCGATTCGAGTCAGCAGAAGGTAACTCTCTTTCTCCTTTTTCTTTTTTTAGATCTAGAGAATTAGGGTTATTTTTTGGGGGATTTTGGGTGTAGAAAAGTATAGAGGGGAAGGAGTAGAAGAGAATAGGTGGGAAAAAAAAGTAAAAAAGAATATTTGGTGCGGCGGCGCCGCCGTCAACGACGGCTAACCGCCGCGTCGGAGTTCGCCTCCGGCCACCCTCCACCCATTCTCCATCGGAGAAGAAGAAAGAACTTTAGAGAGAGAAGAGAGAGTTT
>Ga0315913_1011030_pt1 | contig 10282 bp, 4 predicted proteins | sample MpolsnodulesMG_FD_207736 | JGI IMG/M metagenome (GOLD analysis project Ga0315913, IMG submission 207736) | Medicago polymorpha root nodule microbial communities from Los Angeles, California, United States - small nodules | ecosystem: Host-associated > Plants > Roots > Nodule | place: USA...
AACATTTGTACTTAAGGTAAATTTTGTTAAATTTCTTGACCAATTAACAAAAAAATAAAAAATAGGAATTAAAATTGATTAAAATCTTGATGCTTGTCAGATGTAGAAAAACAAAGACTTAGACAAATCACAACACAAAGAAGACACATATTTCTCGATTTTAAAATGAAAATACTTTTTTTTTAATTGGAGAGTATAAATAGAAAATAACATACATGTGGGGACAATGCAATCTCGTATAGATGATAATTTTTTTTTTCTTTAATTTTTTCATGGAATAGTATAGATGTGCTAGAGCAACAACACACCCAGAAATAAATTTTTATCTCTTGAACATTAAACAACAATGGAAGATAGACAGTGTATTCTGCCTAAAAAGAACCCGTAAATAATGATGTTCTAAAAACATAAATTTTATAATATCTAGCATGTATGTCTAGTATTTCATCACTTGCATCATGTGGAACTTCCATAAATTTTTCCCTGAGAACCAATAATTTAAGGCAAATTCTATGGTACACCCAATATATTTGAGTATACCGGTACACTCACTCTTTAAATTAATAGTTAATGAGTTGTTTTTTGAAGAAAAATATTATTTTTTATCATTTATAATTAGAATAACCAAATCTTATTCATCAAAAGTGTCAACGAAATAAAATTATAATTTTTTTTTGAATTTTTATCACTCATAATTGAGAATATTGATTATTTTTTACTAAAAATTACTATGATTCTTATAAACAATGAAATGATGTTTTATAAAATATAAATATTGACAAATAGCTATTTATTACATAAAAAATGATCATTATTTAGAAAATTAGGAAGGAAGAGTACCGATACACCTCACTTTATGAGTGTACCGTAGAAGTTCCCGTAATTTAAGGGCTCATTGATTTGAATTTGGTTTTTTAGTGTTAAATCTTTTCCAAAACATTTCATTGACCAAACAATCGGGTCATCGTCGTCGGTGCAAGTACCGTTTGGTTGTAACATGCAAGCGTGTAATATTTAACACATCATTTAGGCCAAAATTTAAGTTTAGATTAACAAATTTGAAGTTGCATGTCTTGGTATTGAAATGGGATGCCACACAATTCAGAAGCATATCATCATGTTGACAATTTACGAGAGCGTTTGAATGTGGAAAACAAGTATCTTTTAGACGAATTTTTATTCTATCGTCTAACTCCTACATTGGCAATTTTTTAAGTGCTTAGTGCAAGTAAACATTTTTTTAGTCTTCTGCATTCAAAAGTAAGACAATTCAGTGACACGTACAATAAACAACTCAAAACAACATATTTGCAAAACCTAAATGTTACAATTAGTGATACATACAATACAACGATTCATTCAAAGAACTACTATAATATGATATTTTTTTATCGAGAAACTTAATACATTTGCACTTTAAAACCCAACCACAGCAATCCAAACTTATACCTACACTACAAAAATCAGATACACATAACTTGCAAAACCATCAAATACGAAGCAAATAACAAGAAAAGACAACAATCCAAGTTAGGCATAAGAAAAGGCATAGCATTTTTTTCCCCGGTAAATATAATGCATTGAAAAAAATTAAGCATTTTGGATTTGATCTTCGCAAAAAGATTAATTAGGAAATATTCTTACCGTGATGGTTGAGCATAAAGATTAATTGAAAGGAGAAACGGAGGAAACTTTTTCAAGGTGCACGATTAATTGAAGGAAGGAGAGAGGTCGTGAAATTGACGGCGGTGGGACAGTGGTGTAGTGAAAGTGCAAGATATTCAAGATACTGGAGAACCGTAAGTTTGTGTGATCTTAACTGAGAAAGAAATAAGAAATAATATTAGGTTAAATAAACAATGTTTGGTTTGACGAACTTATATGAAGATCATGTATGATCAAATTTGCATTCTATTCTGTCAACAAAAAATATATTCCTAAATAAATAAAAAATAAATAGTGAAGAGAATGAGAAGCAAATGCAAAAGATGTTTTTGAATGTGAACAAGAAATCAGGAACCTAATAACATGCGAAACAAGTTACACTTTTGTTTCAAATTATACATCAAGCATTTCACATAGTAAACCCCTATAATAAGAAAATAAGCATTAACGATTTATTGATATTGTAAAATGACATGTAAGTTGAAACAAACAAATTTAAATAGAATCATATATAATGTAGGATGGAGGGACAATAACGATATAGGAACTTAAAAACATAGTAACACGATAAGCTAGAATCTTGCTGAACAAGCACATACATACGACAACTACTAGATGAAAACAAACAAGGAATACAAACATCACGGTAGATCCTTATTAAAAGAAAAAACATCAACAAAATGAATCTACGCATTACCCAACAAAAACCCTAGATCAAAAATCAATTGCTCGCAAACACCATTTCCCATCCACATATTTCATCAACAAAATTGAATAAAATTCTCACAATAAAAACTATCCATCTACATGACACAAACAGAAGAAACCCTATAAAAATATTGAATCAATTGTTCAACAATTGAAAAACTAATTTCGAAAAATCGAATGATGAAAAACAGGTATGAGACAGGAGAAAACCTTCGATATAAAAGGGCGGAAGAGATCAGGTGTTGCCTTACGCGAGAGAAGGAGGGTTGAAGCAACAGTGTTTTTAAGGTCGACCATCAATGGCAACAGAGAATAAGAAAAAAAATATAGGGTTTATAAGTGAGGATGACCTTATATATAGCTCTTTTTTTTTGTTTGAAAGACTTATAGATAGCTCTTTCTTAACCAGTTATTCTTTTTCATCAAAATATTTATTTATCTATCAATTAAATGCATTTTTTTAAAGAATCAATCAATTTTTTTAAAGTTTAAAGAATCAATCAGTTAAATAAATTAAAATCGTCAAAATTAGTAGCACTTTAAGCCATTCAACTATTTTCCGAAAAAATGAAGAGAAGAAGAGAATCCAGTTCTTTTCAAGAATAAATTATTTTCATTGTGGACTTTGTTTTATTATGGTTAAATATATTTTTAGTCCATATAAATATACCAAATTTTCATTTTAGTTCCTAAACATTTTCTTTGATTTTTTTTTCTCAAAAGTTTTCCATCACCATTTTTTGTCTATGCTTTTAAGTCAACTATGTGTATCCTTTATATTTTAGGATAAAAATTTCAAAAAATCTTTAGAATGTTGTAAGAATTTCTCTAAAAAAATAGAATTTTTTGTCTCTTAAAAATTCATATTTAACTCTATTTTGTTACGAAATTCTAATTTCTGTTGGAGAGATTCTTATAATATTTTAAACATTATTGAAAATTTCCATTCAAAAATATTAAGGCTACACATGAGTTGACTTAACAGTAGGGACCAAAAATGATGATGGAAGATTTTTTAGGGACTAAAAGCCGAAGAAACATTTCAGAGAGATTAAAACAAAAAGTTGATTTATTTATAGAGACTAAATACATATTTAACCCGTTTTATTATTACATGAGAAAAGGAAAGAAAAAATAATTCTCCCTATGAGACACATAAAGCGTCGTGGGAAGAGCTAAAGAAAGTCCTGCAGGAGGATCGTGAACTTGAACAAGTGGCTCGGTACAATTGGCATCCAACTTTGAAAAAAAATTGCACAAGCATTATGTTCCTGAAAAATGTGATGAAGATAAATCCTCCAATCCGTACCCAGATAGACCCTTTGTACACTTTTCAAATTAAAATGAAACATCTACATGACAGGCAATTGAAAAACTAATTTTGAAAAATTGAATGATGAAAAGAGGTAGGAGGCAAGGAAACTCTTTTGTTGTAAAGACGGAAGAGATCCAGATGCTGCCTTACACGAGAGAAGAAGGATCGAAAAGACAACGTTTTAAGGTTGATGATCAATGACGATAGAAAAGAAGAAGAATTGCATTCTTCTTTACGATATTTAATTTTCTATGAAGATCGAAAAAAATAGGGTTCCACTTAGGTGAGGATTTTTTTTTTAGGGGAGGTGAAGATGATTTTATATTTATCTCTTTTGTAACCAATTATTCTCTCTCGTCAAAATAATTTATTTTAATTATTTATCTATTAATTAAATACATTAAAAGTCGTCACGGTCACTAAAATTCAAAGTCATCCAAATATTTTTCGAAAAAATAAAGGTATGAAGAGAATTGAGTTCCTTTTCAAGAATACATTATTTTAATTGTTGTGGACTTTTTTTTTTTTTAAGGAGAAAAGGAAGAACAAAAACTACTCCCTATGAGACACCTAAAGCATCGCTAGAAGAGTGAAAGAAAGTCCTAGAGGAGGAGGATATTGAACTTGAACAAGTGGTTCGGTACTATTTATGTGGTTCAACTTTGCAAAGAAAACCGCACAAGCATTACCTTCTCGAAGGATATGATGAAGAGAAATCCTTAAACCCATATCTAAATAGACCCTTTATTCGCTTTAACAAATTAGAATAATGGTGAAAGCGATGAGTTTCACTTTTCACTAATGAACCACGTGCAAAGAGTCGGAGTAACAGACAAGACATCTAAATCTCGTTTCCCAACATAGCTTGATACCCATACATAACGTCAGCTTGAAGGATTTTAGACCAACCAACACTCCCATGGAACCAAAATATGAAGCTCCCATCAATCAATGTGTCTAATGAGACCACCAAAGCTTGCCAAGCCTGGATATGTTAGTTCACTCCCATCTACATTAAGGATCATTGTGTCATGCTTACCTCGTTGCCAAGAGACCTCTTGACCAGGTTTAAGTTCATTTTGCTCCCTAATATTACCAAAAGTAGTTCTAGCCACTTGAAGTTGAGATGAAATAGTTGCAGGAATAGACCTTGTAACTGGAACAATAGCTTAAAAAACAAACTTAATTATTGAACACCAAATATTCCACATAATTAATGGACCAAACCTTGACCAAAGGTTATGAAACAGAAGTGGAACATTGGTAGTTCCCTATTTCTCGTAAGCATTGATCACTTTATCAACACCGCAAGCCTTCCAAACCTCTAAACTCTTAATTGTAACATTAGGAGCAGGAAAAATGAATGTTTTTTTTTTCATTCTTTTATAAAAAAAAATATAAATATTTAAGATATTTTATTAAAAAATGAATATGTAAGATTACTTAAGAAATTAAAATTGATAAATCTTTTTTTTGCGCAACATTCTTTCTCAAAATATTCTTGAAAAGTTTTCATAAAATTTCATTGACCTTTTCTTATTGCTATTTTTTATTGAATTCCTGAGAATTTCTTTCAAGATTCTAATTGCATTCAATTTCTTTACCCAATTTTTCTTCACCGTTGTTTTCATACCTTTCCTCATCACTCCTATCTTGTATACCCTCTAACCTCCCTCCATTACCTTCTATAAAGATTGTCAAAGGGTCATGTAACAAATTTAACCACCATGGAAACAAGAACTCTAAATAACAAGGTTAGTTTCTTAGAATTGAGCTGAAATTTTTTAATGAAGATTTCCCAATTATTCTTTCCTTATTGTCTCGATAAAAGCCTTCAAACATGAAGTTATCATCGGTACCTTTGATTTGTGGGGGTCCTTTACCATCTAAGATTAGCAAGTTCAAGTCACTTGAAGTGTTGGACATTACATTGAATTTCATTTACGGAGAAGTCCATCTTCATTGTCGATTTGAAGTCTTGTTTTGGAAGATAATGTTTTCAATGGATGTGTTTGTAGTCTCAAAAGACTAGCTTTCTTGAAGAGATCAATTTGGAGTTGCAACAAACCATTTATTAAAGTTTCTCAAGATCACCAAATATGGTGATATTATTCTTTCTTCATAGTCTAATTGGTGTTTTATATCCATAAAAAAAATGGATGGTTAAGCAAAATTCTTTCTTTTTGGCCTATTGACATTTTAGTTTCTATCCATAAAAAAAAAAATCGGTGGTTAAGCAAAATTCTTTATTTTCACCTTATTGCCATTTTGGCTTCCATCCATAAAAATAAAATAAAAATGGTTAAGTTTCTACTAGTCTTACTGACATTTTAGATTCTATCGGCATAAAATGAATGGTAAAAAAATACGATGTAATTCATTTATTTCTTTTAGTTGATGATTTTGCGACTTTTTTATTGTAATTCCCAAACTCAAATTGTAGATAAACTCCAACTTGTGGAGGGATATTATATATAAGTTTGTTACTATTCAGTTAACATTATTAGTTTACCTTCCTTCTGCGATGATGAGTGCATATTCAACCAAACTTTCGATGTATCACACTTCACCTTATTATACTATTCCACTATTACTTCAACAAATTACACTATTCTCAATGAATTCTTTTTAATGTTTTGAAGTAGCGGCCCTTCCAAATTCAAAAACAGAACAAGTGTGAGAATGAAATGGATTTGCAGCTAAGTATAGCTGCACTTATAGAATTCAAATAATGTAATGTATACAATAAGTAACCCTATCTAATGTAATCTGAAATGCATTGTAGTGTTTTCTTTTTCCTTCTAGTATAGTACTAAACAATAGACCATTAAGACATAGAACAAAAAATAAATAAATTAGATGACACTTTTTATAGTGCACGTGATTTTATGATATCAAAGCTCATTTCACTAGGATCAGTTGCTTGCAACTCAACTTGAATGCCATCAAGTTCCCTCTTGAATCTGTCCTTGGTGCTAGCATACACCATCTTATGTCTCACCTTTGATATATCCGGAGACCTAATTAATAGTATGTGAAACAACAAGGTAACGATTTTAAGTATATAGAATAGCAAAATAAACAGCTATTTTCCTATCTAATATAACTTTTATTTCTCAAAAGAAATGTAAAAAAAGTTATGAAGATTTTTTTTTCCAAGTGTGTAAGGATCTAATAATGTTAATAATCTTAAAATTGTCTTTGTATGCTCAAAAGATCATTGATTGACTCTAATTTCATATAATGGAATTTAACAAGCAAAATAATAGATCTGGATTTCCAGAAACCAGCAAATTCACGCATCAATGCAGTCAATCACCACCGCATCAGTAGTCGTTGAGTCAAGATCAGGTGGTTTAGATTTTAATACAGATTTTGATTTTAAGAAAATAGAAATGTTAAAATTGAAATATGAATTGTCCGATCTCGATCCAACACTACTAACATGTTGACTGCATGATCACATCCAAATCCAAGAACAGTGGTGTGTAATGTATCAATACACCACATGCATCCAAAGTGGTACACCATACCCATACGAAAGAAAGAAAGAAAAATGCATGCAAGAACTAAGGAAGATAACATTACCATGCAATGAAGAAAATCTTGCTTTTCATGCAGTTTTCAGCAGTGGTGAAATCAAAATCAAAGACTGCATAACGACACTCATCAGCAGGTAGACATGCACTAAAGTCCTCATAGGTTTCTTCTGGACCTCCAAGTTTCTCTAGTACCACTTCCTGATTCTCAATCTTAAACACAATAAAGCGATAGTTTCTCTTTGCTTTTAACTCAAGAAACTTCAATTTACATTCATCATTAACGGCCATTCCAGATGCTGCGTTAGCCTAAACACATTTTTGAAAAAAATAAAATAAAAGAAACATAATATTAAGCATGAGTCATAAATAATGCAGTGGACATGAAACTACTAGCTAGAAACATTCATATATTATTAAAGCCAAAAAAGTGTAATGTACAAAATTGTTTAGGTATACCTTCAAAAAAGATTAAATATAAATATTATATCCCTAAACAAGAAACTACAGCTGTGCATCAATTGATCCAATGAATCAATATGCTCGCTAAAATTCTATTTATATGAAACACCAAAACAAGAAAATATCAAATTAGATGCATCCAATTGTATTATAAACAAACAAAAACACCATTGCCTCCCCTACATAAAGCATTTGATCAAATATCTGTTCTAACATACAAAAGAACGATTCTCTATAAAAGGGAATTCAAATTTCATGTAATTTGCAATTGCTCTATTTCATGGTCTTAGAACACGATTTAATTTTTGATTTGGTAAAATTCATGTGAATCCCGACGAATAAGGAACGAAACTTGCATGGTTTGTGTTGAATAATTTCTTTTTAGCATTGTTGAGAGCATACCATGTTGTCGTGGTTGATGGAGAAAGCCAACGGAAAAATGAGAAAGAAACAGAGAAATGAAAGAGACAATTGAAGAGATCCTTCTTTTTGGGAGAGGTAATGAGAGCTTAGAGACAAAAACGGAGAGCAAGAGAATTTAGGGGAAAGAAACAAAGGTTGAAATCACTTAAAGTTAAAACTTCAATAAGTGATATTGTCTACGAAGAATTGCATGTGCATGAACTAATTAGAAAATAGTTTGCATAAACTATTTTAAGCACTAATTTGCTTGTTTGTAGGGATCTATTTTTATTTGTATTCCATCATGTAAAAATGTAATTTATATTTTTTTTTCAACTAACAAACCATATCTGGTCATTGTTTGTAATGTACAACAAATTCTTCAAATTATGGCTTCATTTGTTTTAGATTTTTTTATAAAAAAAATAACAATAAATCACTTTTGTTATTTTTAAGTATTTATTTAGAATTTAGAAAAAAAAAGTTTTTTTTACTCAAATGAAAAGTTATTAGGATTAACTGTTTCCAAAATCTATTTCTTTCAAAAACAAGGAGGTAACACATGAATTAGTTTTTTTTTTTTTTGAAGAAGCTAAATTAGCCTACAAGTTATTAGGATTAACTATTTCTTTCAAAAACAAGGAGGTAACACATGAATTAGTTTTTTTTTTTTTTGAAGAAGCTAAATTAGCTCACCTAAATTGGCACTAGAGGGAATCGAACCTGAAACCTTGAGGAGGAGCACACTCCCAGGTCCCAGCCAATAAACACATGAATTAGTTAAAAATCATTTTTTGTAAAAAAAAAAAAAGTTATTTCTATGGAAGGTAGTAACCAAACATAAATACCTTCATATTTTTTCTTTAAATCACTAGAAAAAATCCCTAATTTTTTTATCACAGATCTTTTTTTAATTTTTTTTTTTGAAACAAACGCATTCTATTTAAGTATATCTTAAAAATAATAAAATAATGATACAAATAATTATCAATGTTTGAACGATTGTGGTCAAAGGCAAACCCAAAACCTCCAACTCTTTTTCTCTTAACTCAAATCGGTTGAGCTACTCAACCCACTTTAAAGGCAAAACTCGTTGTCTGAAGAAACGTGTAAGCTTCTACAAGTTTCGTGCCATTGTCATTTCTAAAAAAAAAATTGACAACATTAATGGTATATTATTTCAATCTTTTCAAAAAAAGATACAAAAAATAACACTACACCATTTTTTTTGTTCAAGAACACGACACCATTTTATAAAGGGAAAAGGTGTTCAATAAAAAATAAAGTGATTAAGTTATTTAAATCAGAAAATTTCATCCCTTCTCCCACAGTTATAACTTCAGCACTGTACCATGCTTTCAGCTTCCACCGGCCATCCCTACAAATAATGGAACAAGCAGTTGTGAGACATGACAGTTATGATCACCCGTTCTTCACATCAACATAATTCTTCGATCAAGAAAGATATGATGAGATCAATATAAACTAATGGCAAAAGGCGCCTACATATGAGAATGATGAAGACATCACTCAGAAGTTAGAATTGAAGACGCTAGACACATTTGTGAGCAACTTGGAATTTATTTTCGATTGACCAGTTTCTCATAGAAAACTTGTAGCACACTTTGGAACATGGACAAATTATACGGTGAAACACTCCGATAGATGGCTCATGGTAGACCAACACTTAAAATCACTAAAAGTCAAAACTTCAACAACTATTCATGGTGTCTGCCAAAAGTAGTAGCTCACTCCTCTTCTAAAAACAGAAACAAATATAAGTCACTGTTTCACTTGTAAGAATAAGGATGACCGTGAGTTTTTACCTTTGAGGGACAGTATCAATCATTGTTGGTATTTCAAGTTATTTGAAGTGTAGTCTACTGTAAACCGTCTATCAAGGTAGTCTATAGTAGAACCTGCCTTGCCCAAACATTTGACAATTATGACATTTTTGGTATGGGGGGACATACTTTGTATGCTATTTGAGTTAGTGGACAGCTTTAACTTATTAATTGGTATGCTTTGAATACTAGCTATCAAAGAGACTTACGAATCCGTAAAAAGAAACTGGGAAAAGTGGTCTAAACCCCAAATAATAGATTATAATACCTTTGGATCGTGACAATTTCCAGGGCAGTTATAGCTGAAGTGCCCATGTGCATTACAAAATAAGCACCTAGCAAGCCTT
>Ga0315913_1011031_pt1 | contig 10280 bp, 2 predicted proteins | sample MpolsnodulesMG_FD_207736 | JGI IMG/M metagenome (GOLD analysis project Ga0315913, IMG submission 207736) | Medicago polymorpha root nodule microbial communities from Los Angeles, California, United States - small nodules | ecosystem: Host-associated > Plants > Roots > Nodule | place: USA...
TAACAATCAATTTAAATCATCAATTTCACATCACCCTCCATTTATGTTACCTCTCTATCACCATTACATACACCCTAAAACCAATGAAGAATTACTAAGAAACCCTGATTCAAAACTAAATCCTTAAAATAATCATCTTCGACAAACCCAAAAAATGTTAAAACCCCACTATTCTTCAAAATAATAAAGTGGTAGAATCATCATCTTCATTGTCATTTTTATTCATTCATTCTTCAAAAATTCAGATTTTCAAATTTTGTAATTCTCACACCTGTCTAGTTTTTTTATTTCGGTGTATATTGTTGTTGATGTTTGTAGGTAGTGCAACTTTCTCCCTGTAACCTCTGCCCAGTTTTGTAAAAAGGGGAAAGGATTGAATAGTTGGAGAAATTGAAAATGGGGAGAAATTGATTTTCGGTTGAGTGAAGAATGGATATGAAATTCTATTTTTGTTCTTTGTTGAATTCTTTTTTGGTTTTCGGTTTAGATTTGAAAAGAGAAGAGTCATGAGTGGATCTAGGGTTTGAGATTTGAGAGGGAGGAGAAGAGAGGAACAAGAGAATTTATTTTTTTTAATGTTTTTTTTTTGGTTTTTTTTTCTTTGTTATTGGTTTTCATTGTTGGGTTGCTGTTATTGATTGTTGTGGTTGCCGGATATTTTTTGTGGTTGTTTTTGATGAGTTTTGTTGTTATTGTTTGTTCTTGCTGCTAGGTTTTGTTTTTGCTGTTGTTGATGGTGTTCTTCCTATTTTTCAGAAATTGATGAATACAAATTGCAACCAATGACACTTGTACAAACTCTAACATTTTTTTAGTAAAACTAAGGGAAATGACCAAAATGTGTAACGAGGATAAACTTAAAATACCAAAATGGAACAAATTTTAATTATGAGATTAAAACGATACTAATTAAATAGTTTAGGGACAAAAATAGCAATTTAACCTATATTCTAATAGTTTGGTAATCAACTCTCTCAAACTAGCAATAATTGGTTGTTGACACTTTTAATTTATATCCATGCACTTCATGTGCTGGGTAGGATTCTTGTTGATTTTAATATCTTCTATTTTGCCTTTTTTTTTCTTAAAAACATTACAAAATTTATTTAAAACGAAACAATGTTGGTCCAAAAACACGTGCTAAAACATAAATGGTATTGATCTAATTTACTTTTACAACATGGTGAAAATGTGTTTGTTTGATCAAAAAAAGTGATTCTCCACCACTTGTATTTTTGCCTAAAAACAGATAGCAGGGTCCAAAGTTAACAAAGTTATGATAATTCAGTGTGAATAATTGAATACAACTTGTCTAGCTCAGCCTTTCCCTTTGTGTGACTCATGAATGTCCTCAAACTAATCATTCACACATGGTTCCAAATCCAACACTGTATCGTTCCAATCCAACGGCTGAAATCAAAATGACATGAAAAACAAGTAATATCTTGTCCCTATCAATTTCCTAACCACACTTATTGTAATACCCTTAGACTTAGTCATTTACTTTATTTCAGTACTATAAATATTTATCATCATTATATTATTTCTCATATGCAAATAAAAACATCACAACACAAAACTTTGCTCAAGCTAGCTCACATTCTATTTTCCAATGGAAGAGTCATGGGAAAATTTTCATCTTGACACGGTAATTTTTTTTTTAATTATTTTTACTATATATATTTGTCACACTCTGTATAGAATTTGTGTGAAAAAAAATTAATGAATTGTTGTAGGAATTGGATTGCGGTGATGATTATTTCATAGTAAACGATTTTCTTCAAGATATTTTGTTACAAACACCACCACAAAGTTTAATGTATTCTGAAAGTGAAAACAATTATATTACCGTTAACGTTAACCGTGGTGTTGAGGTTGTTGGTAACATGGTTAAAAGTAACAGCTCAAACTCAATAGTGTCTCAACAACAACATGGTTTGAAATCAAAGAAGGTTCCTCGTAAAAGTTCTTCTCCAAAGACATATATTTTGTCTTTTGATAATTCAACTATGATACCAGCAGCTACACCTAATTATAAGAATAAACGTAACCACGAAAGTACTGAGATGAAAATAAATCAACAAATCAATGGAGTGAAGAAAGGTAGAAGCAGTTCACAGTGTATTGATCATATAATGGCAGAGAGAAAACGGAGACAGGAATTGAGTGAGAAATTCATTGCACTTTCAGCTACTATTCCTGGCTTGAGCAAGGTAAATTCGTAACTACCCTATTAAATTATATACTTCCTCTGTCTAATATTAAATAACTAATTTCACATGTGCACTATTTATATACCCTGTTTCGATCATATTTTTCTACTGTAATATACAATATATAAAAATAAATAATAACATATAAAATGTTGGACTTAATCATAGTTTAAAGTCTATGAAATCATATTATAAACTTTTTTATATAACTATCTAATCGGATTTACATAATCATATTGTATGCTTTGTGTTTTTTGAATGTTGTATTTTTTTTTTTTGTGTGTGAAGTCAAAAATGAAATATATTAAACCGATAATGCCCCATAAGCATCACAAAGGGTGCTTGAAATGAGATTAAATAAAAAAAGATATAACCATAATGTAACCAAAAACAACAAACGATAAGCTCAAGTGTAGGTAACAAAACTCATACAAGCAATAGGGTTATGCCACCACAGCTGAAGATCAAAAGACAACAATATATTTTGCTTTTAACAATGAGAAGGTTAAAAGTTTTATTTTGTCAAGAAAATGACAAGTCGCAACATGTTTATTCTGAAAATTTGAGTTTCTTTCCTTTCAAATAATCCACACAATAGGTAACCAGATTGAGTGTAAAATAGATTGAAATTTCTTCGAGTGCCCTCTTAAATTGCCAAATTGGAGAACTTGCTCAAAGATACCCAAAGGAAAGACTATTGAAGCCCTAATCTTTGATCAATAAAACATCAGAGTCCATCTAAGGCCAAACAACTCAGAAAAAGATGATCAACGTTTTCGCACCCACTTGAACAAAGAGTATCCGTCCTAATTCGGAAACCCATATTAATTTAATACTTATATTTAATCTTTTGAAATATAAATTAAATTACTTTATTTTTTTTATATACATTTTTTATAAAAATAAATAAAAAAATCTAATTCAACATAAACTTAAAATTATATGTTTTTGATAATCATGAAAAGGAAAACTGATATCAATGATACTCTGCTTTCTCTAAAAAAGAAAACAAAGATTCTCCATTGGATCCTTCAGTCATACTGTATATACGTCAGTATGATTAAACTAAGAAGGTGTACCAATTATCATGTCCTATTCTCTATATATGATGACTTTTTGTACCAAATATTTAAAAGATGCATTAACTTTTTAGTACACCACCCATCATAAAACACGTGATGGTACCTTTCTTTATATATAAAAATAAAAATGTGGTTGTTTTGTTAAAATCACATGTGAACTAAACAAAATAAATAAAGAGTTATTCAAAAAAATTAAATACGATCAAACAATCTCTTTCAACCAAATAAAAATTCTTGTTTGAGTCCCTTTCAAGAATACGTTAAATAGTTTGAGGAGAGGTTTGTCACTTATTGCGGTTTCATAGTGATATTAATTTTTTTAATTTTGGTTATATTTGAGAAGGAATGCGAAGAAGTTTTGATGTTCAACTCACAAATCAAACATAAATTCTTTCGAACAAGTCATACTGTAGTAGAGTTTATTAACTATTAAGTTCAATCATTTAGTTATTTAAAGAAACGTTGTAATACTGAAATTTTACGATTCTTTCTTTATAGATGGATAAGGTTTCAATACTTCGAGCAGCAATTGATTACGTGAAACAGCTTAAAGAACGTGTTGAGAAGCTAGAGAAAAAAGAAGAAAATGTTGGGGTCACATCCATGATGGCCCTCAAAAAATCACCTAATTCATGTGGAATTAATGAAGACACAAATTCTAGTGAAAGAAATTGTGATGATGATTGTAACAGCAATATCCTTCCAGATATTGAAGCAAGAGTCATGGGAAAGGAAGTGCTTATTGAAATCCAGTGTGAGAAACAAAATGGAGTTGAACTAAAATTACTTAACCATATTGAAAATGTTCAACTCTTTGTCACTGGTAGCAGTGTCTTGCCTTTTGGGAAATCTGCTATTTCCATCACTATAATTGCTCAGGTAAGCATCAGTAAAGTATATATTCGTGTTCTTGATGAGTTAGAAGAAGAAAAAAAACTAAATATCGAATCCCTCAAATTCTAAGATGGATCGCATTGATTGACGGTCCATTGTAGGGCAATATTTAAAAATTATTTGAAACTTAAATGATTGAAAATATTTTGTTTTATAAAAAAAATATTCACGATCATCATTGTTTTTATGGCTGAGATAGTGACAGACACCATTGGTATCAATTTGAAAAAGAAAATGGGAAAATAAATAGATATCTCAAAATTCAAATTATATCTTTTTTCGGTTTTTTTTTTGACAAAATATTTTTTCTTTTTTTTAACTATGATCAATCAAATTGCTATTTTACTAAGGATAAAAACGGCTATGTGTCGATAGTTCTAAATTAAAATAAAATTTTGAGTAATTTTTTAGTGTTGATTTACCACTTATCAAAGTAGTTGAGAAAAATATGGAGCTCATTTTTTTTAAAGGGATATGGAGATATATTTGTTTTCTATGAAATGAAGAAGTTTAATTACTTTCATATTTAATTATTGATTGTATAAGATGACAACAAATTGAAGTATTGAATTATAATATTTATTATTTTTTATATTTATATTGCAGATGGGAGATGAATGTAAAGTGACAATGAATGATCTAGTGAAAAGCATTAGACAAGTGCTGTTGAAACATCAAAGAAGATGCTAAAGTGATCTGTACTAGTGTATCAAATAAAAAACAAGTTTTATTGTGTGGAATTTCATGTTTTGAATTATAGGCTCTTTTTTAGTGTTAATTTAGTTTTATTTCATTGTTGATCTTCTAATAATATATGTAAAGAAGGGACAATGCTTACTAATGACATTGAAGGTTAATCCTTAATTAATTGACGAGTGGTTTGGTTTTCCTTAATAAAGTATTGGATTTGAGTTTTGTGAATATAAAAATATAATTGCAAGAAGAGTTTTGCACATTTGTAAATGGGTATGGGATTGTTTTGTCCCCTTATTTTATTTTTGACATGTTTTGTCCCCTTATCTATTGCACTCTTTTCTTTTCTCTTTTTGCAAAGTATACATCAGCTTCACCGATTATTAGTTACTGTCTACCAACTTGATTCATCACCTTTGGTTAAATTTTCACTTCTAATCATGTTTTTTTGTCCGTAAGATTAGAACTCAAAGTTTATTTTAAAAACTCAATTAAGTTCAGATTAGTAGAAATTTAACTTGTAAAAAAAATGCAAAATTTTAATGTGATATATGGGAACTCAAAGTTGATATATATGTTTTTTTAAAGGAGATTACAATATTCAACATGTCACGACCCAAAATTCAAAATCGTGACCGGCGCACAAACTAGAACATCCTAGTTCGGCAAGCCTATTGACGACACTTGACAAACTAAAATTTAGACTATTTCCAATTTAACTTTCAGTTCAAAATAATATCCACTAGAATTTCAACAGAGTATCCTTAGTATTTCAATATTTTCCAAGATTTTAATCCTGTTTGTCAACCTGTATTATCATCCAGAGTTTCAAAATGACATTTTTACATAACTGTACATCTCAAAATAAAACATTCAGACTCCAAATAGCTGCAGATACTCTGACTCCACATATGCATAAACAAAAGAGACATTCTTCAAGGAAACCTACCAAACAAGAGACGGCTGAACTTTGAGACTACTAGCAGCTTTCTACCTAGCTGCTTGGAAATCTGAAAAAAATAGAAAATAAAAGAGTAAGTCACAAGGACTTAGTGAGGAGACAACAACCACTACCAACTAGAAGGGAAACACACAACAACACGATTATTTACTTTTCTCAAATTTCATTTTTATTTACAAAACTAGTAACCGTTTAAAATATAAACTCACAATCAAGTGCACCATGAAAATTCAGAGAACTTTGTAAATTTATCAAACCAAATAAAACTATATCAAAATTTCAATGTCGTAAAGAGGTGAAACCAAATCCACAATTTTAAAGGAAATATAGAAATCGGGTATATTGAAAAGAATCAAAATAATCAATTTCAACTATAATATAGAAATTGGATATAATGAAAAGGAATCAAAATAATCAACTTCAAATAAAATATAAAATCAGATTCAATTTAATAATACCAAAATAGCAAATGGGTGAATCGAGAACTAGCTCCATCTCGTTGATAGCCCTCTCCTCCTAATGGTGACCTTCCCATGGGGCGGCTCCATCTAACGGATAGCTCTTTTCTCTCGACTCAAAACAAAGTGTAAACATTTTCAATTAGGGAGTTTACATCTCATTGATAGCCCTCTCCTCCTAATGATGGCCTTTCCATTGGGGCGGCTCCATCTAATGGAGTAACTCTACCTGATCGAAATAACATACTAGGTGCACCTAGGTCGTCCCAATGATAATCATTTTTCTCAAAACACAATTCTCAAAAATGTCTCTAAAACCATGTTTTACAACATATTGAAACTTCTGTCAAAATGCGTACCATCAAAATTCAATTGAATATCTATTGCTTATAATCATAAGTAAAACCAAATCTAATCGAAATCAAGTACAGTATCAAAACCAAATCCAATCCAAATCAAGTACATGTTAGTATCAAATCCTTCGAAAAACACGATTGTCAAAACCATTCTTTACAACGTATGAAAACTAGTGCGGAGATACATGAAATCAAATTTCAATTCTTAAATCTACTACTTTATAAACCAAAAGTATAGGTCAATCCAAAACCCAAATCCAAATGAAGTGTATAATAATATTAAATTAATTTTCAAAACGAAAACATATTTCTCAACAACCATTTTTGTCAACATCTCAAATCTTATGTCAGTAGTATATGCAACCAAATCTCAATTGCAAAACCTTTGCTCAATAAATCATGGACAAGTTCAAATAGAGACCATTCTACACCATTCTATGATCACTCAAATATGATTTTACACCATTCTAAACTTAAACTTCTTCAAGGGAAGAAAATATTGAAAATGAACTATACTCTTAAGATCATTCATAATTCTAAAGGGACATTATTTCAGAAAAAGGAACTATGATCTTAAAAATATTTTTTATTCTGAAGGGGCGTATATTATCGAAGTGATTATGCTTTTAAGACCATTCTTAATTACGAAGGGACGTTATACTGAAAAGGGACTATGGTCTTAAGAACACTTTTAATTTCGAAGGGACGGAAATAAGGAGATGAGGAGAAGAATAAATCGTCAACACAAGCTGGAGGGGAAAAGAAAAAGAGTTCTCGACAACTCAATAGAGACTCTTTGGTGTGTTTTTTGAACTAGGTGAGCTCTCCTTTTATAGGAAGAGTTTGTAACTAATTGAAGAAACTCAAAAATTAAGTAAACTTAAAAATTAAGCAACCCACAGATCGGTTCAAGTAACAAACTAATCGGATAAGTTTAAAAAGAAACAAAACCACAAAATTAGATGAAACAAACTAATGAATGAAAGGTAGGAAATTCGGTTGGATTCTCAATTTTATCACAACCAAGATAAGTTAAAACTATGGAAAGTGATATCCATGAATAAAAAATAATAATTACTATTATTTTTCATCATTATCTGGTATTTAAAATTAAATACCACAATTTAAACATTACTAATATGTGTGCACACTCTATTTTTTCAATTCACACAACACTAGATCGAAGTTTAATTACTTGGTGTTTAATCTTCCAACCTTTCAATTTCATTCCACCTTCACACCAATGTTCCAATACTGTCTGACTCTCAATTGTGTGTGTCCGGATGTGGTAATAATGAAACAACAGATCATCTCTTAATTCATTGTCCTACTTTCGACGTGCTATGGCAACATGTCAAAACTTGGATTGGTTTGCATTCAGTAGATCCTCAACATATATTGGATCATTTTATTCAGTTTACTTACTCTTCAGGTGGCTTTAAACCCTTTCGGTCGTTTTTGCAGCTTATTTGACTTTGCAGTGTTTACGTGCTTTGGAATGAAAGGAATCACAAATAAAGCTAAATCTTCCTTCAAAAAAAATAATAAAGTTAAATATATTATGCAGCTTCTGGAAAGAGTCAAAATTACTTCTTTACATTGGTTGAAAGCTAAAAATGTTTGTTTTTCTTTTGGTTACCAATTGTGGTGGCAGCAACCTCTTGTCTGCTTGAGCATTGGTTGACTGTCTTTTTTATAATTATTTAAGATACTTTGTTGGTTCTTGTTCTGCTCTTCTTTGCACTCCTTGTGCTAGAGAGTAGAACTTTTCTCGTGTGGTAATATATATCATTTTTGTTTATTAAAAAAAAGTAAATAAACATGAGTTTTCATCACTTCCTTATTGTGAAGTTTACAAGCACTTTCACGATGTAGCATATATCATTCGTTGATTTATGACTGAATGGTTTAGATTTAAACTTGGTTTTACACAATAAAACAATCTGAACCGTTTATTTTGATCAGACGGCTCACAGTTATAACTGTGTGATGCAGTTACAACAGGAAATCTCATTCTCTCCCTTTCAGGGGAGTGTGGTAAATAGTATTATCAATGTTAATTGCCTTATCACTAAAAATAATCGATGTGTATTGTCAAAGGTGCCACAGCAATGCAAAATGCTAGTTGACATTACCCAACAACAAAAAACAAAACTAATTGAAAGTGTAAATTGGAAAAGAAAAAAAAAAGGTCATAACCCATAGAAGGAAAACTGGATTTTTTTTTAGAAGTCAAATGAAATTTATTAAACTCACAATGAATCTTAATCAGCACAAGGAGAGGTAGGCGTGTGTTTGTTTCAAATTATATTTGTTGATTTTTGAGAATAAAATGATAGGAATATATATGTCTGTGTTTGTTACAAGTTTACTAAATTTTATTCCCGGATATAAAAGGGTGGGAATAAAGTTCCCATGGAGATGGGAATAAATTAATAAATAGTTACCTATTAAAATCCCTATTTTTATGGTTCTTAAGAATATTATAAAGTTAACCAAACATATTTTTCCTAAATACCTTGGAATAAAATTCTCATCTTTATATTCCAAGAAATGTTATTCCTAGGAATAAATTTTGTAAACTTGAAACAAACACACGTCTTAAAGTAGCAACATACAAAATGGGATATTAAAATGATTTTGTTACGTTAAAAACGGATTTGGATCATCTCCAACTATTTGTCTCTAGTTGTTTGTGAAGGTGAGAAAAACACAAGAAGGGGGGTTGAATTGTGTTTGCTTTTTCTTCGTTTTCTCCTAGTGAAGTCACTGTTCAGAAGCAGATAGAGTTCAGCTTCTGAAGTGATAATCAGAATCTAAATGCAGCGGATAAAAACAGAGAGAGAGAAAGAGAAGAAAGACACAAAACAATTATACAGGTTCCTTCCACAAACCGGAAGTAGTCATGTCCCCCTTCCACTTCCAAGGAGAGTTCACTAAAATGTACTCTCAAATTACAACTGCTCAATGTTACAACTAGCACGAGACTTCAAATTACTCAAGCACAACTGCAAGAGATTTCCTATACTCAAGCACGCAAGCTAGAGACTTCTAATGCTCAAGCACAACTGCAAGAAACTTCTAATGCTCAAGCACACAAACAAGAGACTTTCAATCAAACAGAATTACAAGGAAATTTGTTTGAGTTTGAAAACTTGATATACAATCAGTGGTGTTCATAATACAAATCAGATACAGACTCTTAAGACTATAGAATTTCTAAAATATGGACTTTGCTAAAAAATTCTAAGTGACTTTAAATGCAAAACAATAACAGAGTATGAACTTTGAATTGTTGTAAGAGTCTAGCTTTTTTGTGTCTTTGTATCTCGTATTATGTATTGTTGTCCAACTAGTAAGTCTTCACTCCTTTATATAGAGGTGTGAAAGATACGTTGGAGAATTGTCAGCACATACAAAAAGAGTCGTTTGAAGCTTGTTGATAATCACCAATGATTTTTTGCCTGATATGGTTATTGTCCTATGAAGGATCAATTTCAAATGCATTCCTTGTATGAAGGAACATTTCTGCAGGCAGAGCTGTTATCCTTGTCTTGTTGCAGAGACACGAACAGAGTAGTGGAGGAAGTGGTTGTACAGTTCGTACAATTGTCCTTTGTCAA
>Ga0315913_1011033_pt1 | contig 10279 bp, 5 predicted proteins | sample MpolsnodulesMG_FD_207736 | JGI IMG/M metagenome (GOLD analysis project Ga0315913, IMG submission 207736) | Medicago polymorpha root nodule microbial communities from Los Angeles, California, United States - small nodules | ecosystem: Host-associated > Plants > Roots > Nodule | place: USA...
GCGGAACCCTTTATTATGTATGGGTATTAGGGAGTAGTCTTATCTTAGTTTCTTTTTGTTTGTTGTCGAGATGTAAGGCAACAGGTTACCAACTTTGTACTCATTTTGGGTGGTTTTCTTGGCACACCTTGTGCTAGTTGAACCATTTTGATTAATATGTTTTTCATTCTGACTTCTTCAAAAAAAAATATGTGTGAAAAGCTTAACTAGCTCAGTTAAATTGGACCAAGGGAGTATATTTTTTTTTTTTGCAGGTCCTACTTTTGAAAAAAAATATCCAAGGAACTAAATAACACCTTGTCCACGTTTCAAAATATAAAAAAAGTAAACAGCGCGTCCCACGCGCTCTAAAGAGCGTGATGATAATGGTTGGTTGAAATCAGGTTCGTTACAAACCAACTCTATAAATGTGACGCAAACTCTTACACCCAACATCACAACTCAAACCGTCCATCATCTTTTTCTCTTCTCAGTATCTCTCTCTCTCTCTCTCTCTCTCTCTGCAATCTCTTCCTTGATCCTTCTAGAATTTTCCTCTCTTTACCCCTTTTTCTCGGAAACTTTTCTAACTCCCCAAATCCTTTTCCGATCTCACAAATTCGTGATTCAGAATTTCTAAAAACCACTACGATAAGAGTGGTTGAAGAATTTGGAAGAGAAACGGAGCTGTATGAACTGGTTCGGGAAGCTGAATTTATCATCAAATTTAAATTTCAATCACTTTGTTACGTGTTTGTTGGTTTTTTTCATCCATTTTTCTCCTCAATCATAATCCATTCCAGCAATATGGAGTCAGGAAATAAGAGTAACGCCAAATTAACCAGAGGTTTGCTTCATTAGTTTCATATCATTAATTAATTAATTGATATTAATATATTTTTACATTGTTTATTATCATTTATTAATTGATTTTTACTTGTCGGTGTTTGGACTTTACTTTGGTTTGTTTATACAAATAAATACTAATTATATAATATAAAATGTTCTCAAAAAAAATGTATAAGTAGTAACAGGAATAAGGAATAGTGGAACGCTACAAAAACACATTTTAACTCACACTTTTCAACATACTTTCTTTGATTGATTGGATAAAATTCACACGGTCTCACCAAGTCATGTGGGTCCCATATAAATTTGGTGGATCCCATGTGAATTTTAATCAATCAAAGAGAGTGTGTTGAAAAATGTGTTTTAGAATGTATGTTGCTAACATTTCTTATAGTAATATGTGTGAAATGAATTACAGGTTTTTAATTTATTTTTTTTGTGTCTGAGGTTCGAACCCCGGACTTTGCATGTATTATTTATTGTCTTACCAATTGAGTTAAGTCTACACGGATAATTTAATTTTTTCCTTTAGTTTAGTGTCTGGAGGTCACCGTTTTAAAATGTGGAGAAACAGAGTGTCTGGAATTCGAACATTATTATATTGCCACGTAAAACTTACATATATTGCTACGTAAAACTTAGGGTGTTTTTGGTTTGCAAAACAGTAAGTACTGGACAGAACAGTACAAGACAGAATAGCACAACATAAGACAGAACAATACAGGACAAATTTTAATAGCATTGAATAATTTTTTTTGTTTTATATGATTTTTGGGAGACGAAATGCTAGTTTGGTATTTTAGACAACTTGTACATGGGACAAAAAGTTGTGTTGTGGTTTGGTGAGGGACAAAAATATCAGTTTTTGTCTAGTCGCTTGCCTCCAACAGTTTGTCGTGTACCTGAAACAGTTTTATAAATCAAACACTGAACAACTGAAGTTGTTCTGTCCTGTCCTTCATATTTTAGCAATTCAAACGCACACTTACACTTTGTAACCACTTTATTGGATTTTAGTATACAACTGATTTAATTTTTAATGAGAAATGCTAGCAACACACATTTTCACACACTCTTTTTGATTGGTTAAAATTCACATAGTTTGATTTACATTTGTTTTATGTTATTTTATTGTTTTATATTATTATTATATTGCTATTATTTAATTTTTTATTTGAAAGAAATTTGTAGTCCATATTAAGTCATTACATGTGACACGTGCATGAATTGTTTATTTGGATTTAATACTTACCATTAATTCTGCATCTCTATCTCTATTTTCACTTAATAAAATATACAACTTATTACACGTGTCCAGTAATTGATAATTTTAGACTTTTGAATCGATTTTTTTATCTATTTTTTTAATAACTATGACTATTTTCTTAAATTGATTGATGGGGACGGGTAATAGTCCCAAAATGTGTAACTAGTGTAGTGTTCATGTAGTTTTTCAATATCGAAAATAGTCTCTGATTGTGAACTTTCTAAGTTAAAATAGTCATTGACGTGAAAATATTTCATTGATATTGTTATATTAGTCCCTCAAAATGACTATATTAACATTAGAGATTATTTTGAGTTTTGACTAACGAAATGTACAATCAAAACAATTTATGCACACATAGATCAAAATAACTATTACCGCGTGTGAATGTTCTAAAAAAATCATTAACTTATTTTTGAATTTAATTTTTTTTAATTATTATGATTCCAGTTTAAAAAGAAAATTATGTGTTTGTTTGGTATTTGTTAGTTGAAATTTGTATGGATTTCAAGAATTTAGGTAGGATTTACGTAAATTTCAAGAAATTTTGGTAGAAGTGAAAACGTACACGTTTAAATTAGAAGTGTGTGCTAATTAAATTAAATTTATCTAATAATAAAAAGGTTGCTTTTAGTCAAAAAGTGTGTGCTAATTAAATTAAATTAAATTTTCAAAACAATAGGTTTTTGATGAAATCATGTTAAAAACACAACTTTTAGTCTTAAACAATCATTTCGCTGAAAAGTGCAGATAAAGGTTTGTTGGTTAAAAAATAACGGATAGCTGATAACGTTGTTTATAACAAATGAACTTATAGCTATAAGTTGATAATTAATAAGATGTTTAAACGATACTGAATGGTTTTGATTGGACATTCCCCCAATAATTTTATGCTTAATTTATACTCTTTGAGAAATGGGAGTGTGATTTGAAAATGAGACTGGTTGATCAATTGGGTATTTACTTTGATTTGTTTTGTTTGTAGCTCTTTGCTATGGCAATGTTAGCGGTGTGCAGGAGAGGTCACCATCTGTTATTGTCATTGGTGGTGGCATGGCTGGGATTGCTGCTGCACGTGCACTTCAAGATGCTTCCTTTCAGGTATTTGATTTATGAGTTCAAACAATCGACAATCGTTGTTTTACTAGACAGTTAGTATCTTACTGTTATAAAACAATGATTTATTGCTTGTGGATGCTTACATGATTGCAATTATCCGTTAATGGGATTGGCTGAATGAATTTTTACCCTCTATCTTCTAATCGAGGTCTTTCATGAAACAAATCTAATTATATTTATAAAATGGTGGAAATCTGGTTTAGAGTTACTAATAATTTGATGTGAGTGGCATTCTAGTCAAGTCGATTTATTTTTTTATAAATCAATTTTTGTGATTTTTTTTCCTGCTTTGGTTCAATTTACTGTTGTTAGCATTGAAATTTGTACTTCGGGAAGAGACCCTCGGTGATACTTGCTAGTTTAGATTTGGGGTTACTTTTCACTTTAGTCGAGTAAAACTATAGCTCTTAAAGGGATTCAAGAATACATGCAACAATTGAATTTAGGCTATATGTTGCCCTTTTTTATTTCGTATTTTTCTGATTTTCCTTGTACTTATTTTTATGAACCCGGCAGTAATTCATGTGTTTGCCCCAATATGCAATGTTGGCAATATAATATGTAACTAACAATAACATATACCTCAGTATATTGTGTTACCGTGATGCTTCTTGTTTGAAGCTTGAACTTTCACACTTAACAAATGAATAGAAGCTGTTTTTTTGCTTTGTTTTTCTGCTTCGTCCCCTACCTCTCTCCTTTTTAGGAATCATGCACAACATTGTGCTACTGAGTCGTTTCTTATTTAATAACTGGATATACATATTTTTGTATCCCGTGGTCAATGATGAAGTGGAAATATAATTAAAAGAAAAACATTCTAGCAAAGCTTTGTGTTTCCTATTATTTGAAACTTGGAGCTGCATTTTTGTAACCTGTAGTCAATTAATATGCATTTTCTGAGTCAAGGGACTAAATAGTGCTTTGTTTTTTAATTTTTTGGTCAGGTTGTTCTCTTAGAGTCTAGGGAAAGACTTGGTGGCCGAATTCACACCGATTACTCGTTTGGCTTTCCTGTTGACCTGGGAGCATCATGGTAAAGCTTATTATTCTCTTTATGTTCTGATGTATTTGAATGTTGATGAGAATGTGCAATTTTTTTTTCTCCATTTATTTTCTTATTAAAAGGCACACTCTTTTCCTGTTTAAGGTTGCATGGAGTTTGCAAGGAGAATCCACTTGCTTCCGTGATTGGGAGGCTGGGGTTACCCCTTTACCGTACTAGTGGGGATAACTCTGTGCTATACGATCATGATTTGGAAAGGTATGTACTTAAGTTATATATTAGTTTGCAAATTCTGCCACACTTGCATAGTAGATAACTATTTTAATTGTTTTTTGCAACCAACTAAAAATTTCAATTTTTTTTCCTTTTTCTAGTTTTATACAACGTAGAAGGTATTATATGTTAGTTCTTTTTGAATTGAAATTCATTACCTTATTCCAGCTATGCACTTTATGATAAGGACGGGAATCAAGTTCCCCAGGAATTGGTAACAAAAGTTGGTGAAGTATTTGAAACTATTTTACTGGAGGTAAGTCATTTTCTTATTTAGTCTTCTTGTTATTTGGTTTACTACAAATGATTGTTAGATTTTGAGGGGCCAACGTAGTTGGATTCCTCTACCTTATAGTGATGCCTTTGCACTCTAATTCTGGTTTGATAATAAAAAAAGGTTATTTGGTTTACCTGCTATGAATTTCCACAGTAAAAATATTTTTTTCCAAATCATCTCTTCTAATGTTTGATTCTACTTTTTGTCATTGTGAGAAACCTTTGAAATTTTGTCATTGTTTAAATGCAGACGAATAAAGTAAGAAGTGAATTCAATGAAGACATGTCCATACAGCGTGGTCTTTCAATTGTTTTTGAAAGGAATCCAGAATTAAGGTTATTATTGGCATATAATTAAACTTCACTGAGACCGTGATTGTTTTCTTTAAGCGGTAGTTAAGTAATATGATTTCCACCCTTGACTGTAGGTTGGAAGGCCTTGCACATAAGGTACTTCAGTGGTATTTATGCAGAATGGAGGGCTGGTTTGCTGCTGATTCTGATACAATTTCACTGAATGGTTGGGACCAGGTAATTTAAAGAAATCAACTTGAAGATGTTAATCTTGTGTTAGCTGTTAAGTTCCCCCCTGCCCCACCTTCCCGTCCTTAATTTACACACTAAATGATTTACTCTCTTTGGTGTTACATACAGGTAGCTCCTGTAGTGAAAGATATAATTTGTAAAGTCGTCTCATAGCCAGGTGCATGAGTCTTCAACATGCAGCCTTTCTATGACCGATAATCATGTAAATGTGTTTACTGATCTATAAATAGGAGTATGCATCTCGATGAAACATAGAGAGACCAGGTTAGGGGATAAAAATGGACCCTTGTGTTGTTATGCATGTAAAACTCTCGAGAAACGAGTAAGTGAAACATGGTAAATTTCATCATGTAGAATCAAACAAATCCAGCTGGGAGGGGTGTAAAAGAATCCTTTCATGACAGGTCATTTTGTTGCATGATTGTGAAATGCTGTCAAATCAGTATTATGGCTGTAAGGTTTTCAGTTTAATGAAAACAGTTCTTCCCTTTGCATAGACCTGCCATGAAGAACATTGGAAAATACTGCATATTAATACCAAGTTGACCTAGTTTTACCCTAATTATAGCATATTGCCAGAAATTTCATAATTAAAACAAACATTTTTCTTTTGAGCGTATCTTGTTTTCAGATCTTATACCTCTGAATATATTTTGACAGGAAGTACTTCTCCCTGGTGGTCACGGTCTTATGGTCAGGGGCTACTTGCCTGTTATAAATACCCTAGCCAAGGGTCTTGATATTCGCCTGGGACACAGGTAGATGTAGTTTGAATTGTTGTTTAGATATTGTATGTCCTGTTATGTTGCTTAATTAAACTAACCTCTTTTCAGGGTCACAAAAGTTGTTCGGAGATATAATGGAGTAAAAGTGATGGTGGAAAGTGGGAAAACATTTATTGCTGATGCGGCTATTGTTGCTCTCCCTCTTGGTGTACTTAAAGCAAAGAGGATATCATTTGAACCAAAGCTCCCAGACTGGAAGGAAGCTGCCATCGCTGAACTTGGGGTTGGACTTGAGAACAAAATTATTCTACATTTTGAGAATGTATTTTGGCCTAATGTAGAGTTCTTGGGAGTAGTTGCAGATACATCTTATGGATGCAGCTACTTCCTCAATCTCCACAAAGCTGCACGTCACCCTGTCCTTGTTTACATGCCTTCTGGGCGGCTTGCCAAAGACATTGAAAAAATGTCTGATGAAGCAGCTGCTGACTTTGCTTTTGTACAGCTCAAGAAGATCCTTCCTGATGCTTCCTCACCGGTAACCACTCTATTTTTACTTATTTTTACTTAATCGTGCTAGAAAAATTGACGTTTCAATACTTAATTCAGTTATCAGTCCAAACATAAGATTAGACAAGTCTTTATTGTAGGCCTCTAGTTCACCCTGCTCAGTTCACTATAAATCTACACAGGCCACTAGTTCTATGGAATCATATTCATATTGATACTACAAAAAGTGCACACATGAAGTTCTGTTCTATAATTTGTTCACTATGAAAAGCTCACCTACCTTTAGGCCTCACGTTTCTTTGGGCTGACCCTTTACTGTGTATGCTAAGAGGCTTTAATTTCGTTAATTTATGGCCTATGTTGTAATTTGTCTTTACCATGCAGATTCAGTACCTTGTATCTCGGTGGGGCTCGGATATAAATTCACTGGGATCATATAGCTATGATCAAGTAGGGAAACCACATGACCTGTACGAGAGACTACGAGTCCCAGTAGATAACCTGTTCTTCGCAGGGGAAGCAACAAGTATGAGCTATCCAGGATCTGTCCATGGTGCATTCTCCACCGGAATGATGGCAGCTGAAGATTGCAGGATGCGTGTGCTGGAGCGATATGGAGAGCTGGATTTGTTTCAACCGGTGATGGGAGAGATGGCTTCCTTGACTATCCCACTTCAGATATCTCGTATGTAATCATCATCTCATCTTTGGTCACCACTTCTAATGGATAGAATCCGATGTTTTTTCTGAAGTAGGATTTGCCATGGCTTCTGCACACTATTGATCGACTAATTGCAACTATTTAGGCATTAGTCTCGAAGTATATGTCTGTTATGCAGTCATATTTTGTGTTGTATGTCCGTAGTTGCTGTTGTGAAGAACTGGTGATATATGAATATTTTGCAGAGGTTGTGCACCTCTATAGTTTGGTTAAGTTTGTCCGTAAATGGAAGATGTGCATTAAGGTTTGAAGGTTCCTATGTACATCCACCTATATATTTTCATAATAAAGATGTCTTGTATATTTCTCTAGTCTTTTATAAACTACATTGTCAATCTTACCTATAATTATTGGTAGGATTGGTTACTCTTATTTATTGACTCATATGTCAATGCCTATTTTTAGTTGAAGTGTCAAATTTTATATTATTCAAATAATATTTAGGTGTAATTGGCTATTGTATTTGAATAAATAGTAAATAGTTTGGTATTTGAATATAATCTAAAAATTGTAAAACTACGTTAAAAACACCCTCCAAAACCCTCCGTTTTTTTAGATTTCATAATCTAAAGTAGGTTTGTAGGGTGGTAAAAAAAAATCATCAAACAATATGCCACAATGAAAACCTGAGAGTCAAGGAAGCACCAAGAAGTCCATAATCCAAACATAGACAACCATCCAGCAGAGAAGCACATGTAGAAGAAATTCTCGATGTCCGACTGACATTAATGCCAGAGGATTCACAATGTTCCGTGCTTGGAGGAACATTTGCATTTGACAGGATATTGCAAATGCACAATTGTTAGTTTGGATACATTTGAAGGCCAAATTTCTACTCAGGAATTACTGTCTTAGGAAAGAAATTAGGAATGGAGATGTTATTTAGTTTAAGGGCGTAGTACTGTCTGTTTGAATACATTTGATGGGTTATCAAACTCAGTATTTACAAACTGAAAGAAAGTTTTAATCAAATTATGGCTTCTAACTTATGCCTCATCAAGTGAGTTCAGTCATCTACAAAAGTGTGAAATTAATGCTTTCCATCTCAAAATTAGCATGTTGAAATGGATCCCATACTTCACACTGAACAATATCAAAAGATGATTCACTATGATTATTACCTTGAGCTATGAAAGGAAATCTAAAATATTTCACAAAGAAAAACTATGTATATATGTCACAAGTGAAATGAATTTTGTGGGTGATTGACATGGATGTTTATTACATAAAATATTCAATAGGATACCTAATAATAATAATGGCTGAATTATTTGCAATAAAATTACATAAGTTATGTGCAACAAAAACTTATGACTCAATTTCTTGCATACTGGGAAGGTGCATATCTACAGCATGTAGCAGATGTTTGTAAAGATTATGAAGACCCTGTATAGGCCATCCTTTTCCAATAATTTGCCAGCTCTTGTCATCGAGAAGTAAAGAAAACAGAACATTTAGTATAGAAAAGAATATTTTCAAGAATTATGGAAGGGCTCAAAAAGTTAACAGATACCTTATCATATCCAGCAAGAAACATAAACTTGTTTGCAGCACACAATAACTTCAAAGGGACTCTTATTGGTAACTCTCTTTGTCTCATTATGATTGTCATAGTAGCTTAAAAAAGTCATAACTATAAAAGTAATTTTATCAAAATAATACTTTTTTTTAGAAGGCAAGAGCAAATGATAAAGTGGATAAAATAGTCACAAGGAAGGGGGTTTGAATTGTGGCCCTTTAAAAATTATCCTGTAACTTAAAAAGTAATTCTCAAGTTGAAACTTGGAATGGTTAAGTTAATAAGAGACTTCAGAACGTTTTGATGTCTGAGAGTAAAAAACAGTTTAACAAAGTAAATGTGTTTAAGTGTGTTTTTGTGTTTGCAGTAAGTAAAAAGTATAGGGAAGAGAAAGAACACACAAAGAGTTATAGTGGTTCACCCAATGCGGGTTAGTCCACTCCTCACAATCTTGTGAGAGTTTCCACTATGATACTTGAGATAACCTCTCAAATCCTGCACCTTACAACCTTTGTTCACCTGAACAATTGCACAACCTGTATTCTCTAAGCCTCAGCAGGTTTGCACCTTGTTGCTAAGTTAACCACTTAGACTTTTACAATCCTTGCTCAAACTAACATTTTAGTACCCCTAAAGCTAGATGAGACTTAATTACAATTTATGAGAAGTTTGAATGTTTGAGAATCAAACAGAGGAGGAGGAAGAAAAAGAAGAAGAAGAAGAAGTTATCTTTCAAAGAGATAACAGAGAGTATTGATGTGCACTAAGGAAACAAAAGCTTTTAGTCATTGATCAATTTCAATTGCAAGAGCCAAAAACAATCTCAAGTTGTTTATTTGTATGCTTTGCAATGGTGCAAGTAATGTTGAGCCTATGATCTCTATTTATAGAGTTTTTGGGCTCATATAGCCGTTGTAAGGTGACCAATGGTGTTATGCCACGTGTCCTGGGCCCCACAAGCTTTTACTTGAAAATCTGGGTGAACATTTTGATCATCAGAATGTTGTTTTGTTCCCAGGATGAACATCAGAATGTTGTTGTGTTCTTCATCAGAATGTTAATATTCATGATGTTCTTCATCTGGGTTCATCAATGATGAATGTCTGATGAGTTTCTGGGTTTGTTCAAGGCATGACATGAGATTTGTTGGGCTTTATCCACCAAAAGGTAACTTCTCCATATGCATCAAAAGTTGCTGGATAAAGTAGGATAAAGTTGAACCAAATCTGCATTGGTCATTGTGCAGGAAAGAGAAGATAGTGGGTCTGCAGCTTCAGGCCCATGCTTCTAGGGGATTTTGCTTGATTCTGTTCAGAGGATAAGTTATCTCTGATGCAAGATCTTATTTTGCTACTTTTCTCATCTTTCCACCAACTACACTGTTCATAGCTGGAAGCATGTGCAGGAGTGAACATTCTGACCTTCAGAATGTTCCATTTGTTCTTACTTTAGGTTGATTTGTAAGACTTAACTTTTGATGTAATCAACT
>Ga0315913_1011040_pt1 | contig 10273 bp, 10 predicted proteins | sample MpolsnodulesMG_FD_207736 | JGI IMG/M metagenome (GOLD analysis project Ga0315913, IMG submission 207736) | Medicago polymorpha root nodule microbial communities from Los Angeles, California, United States - small nodules | ecosystem: Host-associated > Plants > Roots > Nodule | place: USA...
TTTTTCATTATTTCAATTATACCCTTAAACAACCACTTTTTCTATAATAAAGATTATTTTGAAGGAATAAAGATTGTTGGTTGTGTCATTAAAAAATTTGAATTTAGATTATAATTTTGGTTATATTGTTGGTTTTATTGAAATATATCATAATGTGTAGTTTGATCTATTATAATTTGAAAGAAAAAATCATTTATAATTTTACTTTTAATCAAAATTAAAATTTCATAAAATAATAACGTTCATAATTTTTTAAATGTTAACGCAATAAAAAGAGCGGAAAGACGGGCACGGGCACGTGAGTGCCCGTCTTTTCGCTAGTACTATATATAGAAAACAACATCTTTCGGCTCTTTTGGCCTGAGTTTTCTTTCCAAAACTACCCTCAAATTTCAATACAAATAACATATGTAAAATAGATAAGAATAAATTTAAATATTAAAATTAAATTGTAACAAACACAAATGTCCAATTTTTTCTTTATTATTTAAAAACTGTGACAAACTAAATGAGCATATTTATACTTACTTTTACATTATCCCAATTATACCTTCAACAACAAATTTTCCAATAATAAAGATTTTTGTTGGTGTCATTAAAAAAATAAGAATTTAGATTATATTTTTTTTGTTACATTGTTGATTTCATTAAAATAGATAATCATGATTAGTTTGATTTGTTATAATTTGAAAGCAAAAAACAATTATATTTTTACTTTTAACCAAAATTAAATTTCATACAAAAAAACTCGTTTATAATTTTCAAATTTTAACGCAATAAAAAAAGCAGAAAGACGTGCCCGTTTTTCGCTAATTTTGTACGGTAGCATTGTGATAAGTTGATTAAATAATGACGAGGACATAACCAAAACAATATGGTTTGTACCCTGCCAAACTCCCAACCCATAAAGGCTAAAAAATTGAAAAGTCGTGTACATTGACAAAATAAATTTTCAATTTAGCCTCTAAATTGATAGATTTTCATGTTTTCAAAGATTAAATAGACAGATTTTATATACAAAGTCTGCATATAATTTTCAATTTAGCCTCTAAATTGATAGATTTTCATGTTTTTAAAGATTAAATAGACAGATTTTATATACAAAGTCTGCATATAATTTTATATAGCTTAAAGATTAAATTGATACTTTATGTTAGACACGGTCTCACTTTTTTTGTTTAAAAATAAATAATTTTTTTACCTTTTAATACACTGAAATGAGATGAATGTATGTTGTAGATTGTGCTTCCTCTATGTTTTGATATTATTTTAAAATTTGTGAGGTGTTATTATAAAAATTAAAAAAATAATTTAAATATGTCTTTTGTTTATCATTTTAATCATTAAGTATGTTTTAGTTAATTTGGTACTCAAACATATTTTTGCTAGTCAAATTATTTTATAAAATTAATAACAAAAGAGAAATTTGAAAATGTGTTTGTTGTTTTGATAAACTCAGACCTCACAGTAACAACGCACCACATATCCAGAGACAAATAATTATCTACATATGACAATAACTGAAAGAGGTATATGGTGCCCTAACTATTTAAGACTACTATAATTTTTTGCCCCCTTATTTTAAGAATCATTCTTTTTATCTCCCTATTTTACCTTTTTAAGAGTTTTGATCCATTTTTTCACTGTTGACAGGGATGCCAATGCAGGCTGGGCCGTTCCACTATTATCCCGTAAAAAATGTGGTGGGAAGTCACAATCAAGTTGAGGTGGTGGACTCAAAGGTGTATAGTTGGCGTGACTTAATAAGCGTTACTACATCATAAACGAGTAACTACAACATTAAAAATGTCAGAAAAATGGGAAGAGAAACTAAATTCCGAAAGAAAGAAAAAAAAAAATAGCACAAAAAACTGGTTTTTAAAATAGGAGAACGAATACTTCAATTTTTATAAAAAGAGTACCAAAAATGCATTTAAGTCAAAATTTTTATTAAATTATATATTTTTTTATAATATAAAAAAACCATTTTAGTTTTATTCAGTCAACGCTAATTATTTAGTTTTAACAATAACAATATTATAATAAAAAATGTAAAAGAAAGTTCTAATAATTAATGTGTTAAAAAAGCAAAATCTTAATGACAGGATGTATATTCATGAATGATGACAAGAACAACGGCTAGGATGGCGGGTGTGGCCCCATCATCTACCGAATTCCTCCCTATTGGTCAACACATGCTAAACTGTTTCCAATTCCATTGCTTCATATTGCAAGAAGCATAGTACTAAGGTAGTTATACATAGATCCAGGTCCATCCATCATCTCATTACATTTTTTGTACACACAAAAATATAGTAAGTGAAACATCAAAATAACATGCATTATGAATTATTATTCCATGGTCACAAACCATAATATTTGGACACACACATAGAAAGATTCTCCTCAAAATATTCAATCATCTTTTTTATCAATTTATTATTACAAAACACTTTTTCTTTGGTCATGTGAATTTCTCCATGTATTACTTCCTTGGCTCTCGTGTGATTCGTTGAATGAGAATTACTCATCACCTCACATTTATTTAATTAATTAAAAAATAATAGAAAAATATTGAACCTCAAACTTGGAAACAAAGTAAAGGAGAGAAAATGCACCAAATGCGGGCACGTTGGAACGATTATAAAGCCAATATTCATGCATCACTATTCAGAGCAATTCCCTCTCCATTTTCAATTCTAAATAAACAAAAAGTGTAATATTCTTTTGCAAATGCAACTGTAATAAAAAAGATCAAAAACGAAGAAAATGAGCTCTGAACTAATTCACAGAAACCAAACAAGAGATCAATCTGAAAATCAAACCACAAATTCATCATCACATCGTGATAATCCTCTTCCAAGAACGAGAACAAGCATGCTTCTAAATCGAGTCCCTTTCCTTCTCATTGGAATAGCAATTTCCACTCTCTTCTTCCACTATCTCCCTTCTCGATCCACTCTTCCACAACATCATCATGATTCCTCCTCGTTCGTTGAAACCGAGTTAACTCTTCCAACTCGGCGTGTTCTGTTAGAGGAACACGGTAGAGATGAAAGAAAACGAAGAGTTCCATTGGCCGTTGGATTGAAAAGCAAGAGACAGAAGAGAGTACTGGTTACCGGTGGAGCTGGTTTTGTTGGAAGTCATCTTGTGGATCGTTTGATTGAAAGAGGTGATAATGTGATCGTGATTGATAATTACTTTACTGGAAGGAAAGAGAATGTTGTACATCATATTGGTAATCCCAATTTTGAACTTATTAGACATGATGTTGTTGAACCTATTCTTCTTGAAGTTGATCAGATCTATCACTTGGCTTGCCCTGCTTCCCCTGTTCATTATAAGTTTAATCCTGTCAAGACCATCATATCCTTTTTCCTAATTTATTTATTTATTTCCATTAGTATTATCTATATATTTGCATCATTGAGATATTTCTGATCGAACCACAAGTATATGTGTCTGACACAATTTATGTTCGACACATGTGATTACTTTATATTATATAATTTTTCTTAATTTATTGTCATTGTTGACATGTAAGTGTAAATATTACGTCCCACGTCCATGTCTACGAGTGTTTTTTCTACGTTTATATTTATGATTATGATAGTAAGCGCATGTTTGATATGACAATGTATTACCAGAATCATGGTGAACCTTGATAATGTTATAAAAGTTATGGTGAATCATTTTGATAAGAAAATATATGTTATATGATATTTGATTGAAAATTTTGGAATCCTTGACTCTAATAATTTGGCACAAGACGAATGTGGTGGGGACACTAAACATGTTGGGATTGGCAAAGAGAGTGGGTGCACGATTTTTGCTGACTAGTACAAGTGAGGTGTACGGTGATCCACTTCAACACCCTCAAGCTGAGACTTACTGGGGCAATGTTAATCCCATTGGTAATAAAGTTTATTTCATTTAACTCTTTCAAATCTTAGCCTTGATTTTAATTTTAATTAAGCTATGTTCTATTTTATTTTATTTGGATTCCTTTGGTGATGTATAGGTGTAAGAAGTTGTTATGATGAGGGAAAACGTGTTGCTGAGACTTTGGCTATGGATTACCACAGAGGAGCTGGCATTGAGGTTTGTTGGTTTCACTTATGATCATTTCATATATGCATGCAGTAATGTTTATCGATGGAGATATATTTATTTATTAAAAGAGTTTGAACTTAATAATTGTTAGGTGAGGATTGCCAGAATCTTTAACACATATGGACCAAGAATGTGCATTGATGATGGGCGTGTGGTCAGTAACTTCGTTGCTCAGGTAAACAAACCTCTGCCATATATTTTTACTATTTACTTGTTGATTTGTTCTTTCCTTTAACTAATTATCAATCAATTTTAAACTCTATGCAGGCATTGAGGAAGGATCCATTGACTGTTTATGGCGATGGGAAACAGACAAGAAGCTTTCAATTTGTTTCAGATTTGGTATATTTTTTTAATGGCACCTTTTTACATGTTTAAATATTCATTGAATTGGAAACAGATTAGGTGTTTGACTTGCTTAATTTTAATGGATCTTACAAGATATAAAGTATAAACAGTGATTAGAAAAAAGAACCAGTTGACTCTGATGGATTGTGAAGAACAGATTTTAACCATTAATTACTTTCTATTTTGAAGAATTAAAAAAAACCGAGTCAAATATAAACACAATGTATATGAACTATTGTTACATATTTTTTTATCAAAGAAAATTATTTACATTTTTATTGTTGATTTGTTTATCTTACAAGACTAAGAATAACTGGATTTTGTTTGTTTATATTAAAAAAACTTGATTTAGTTTTTTATTAAATTAAATAATTTTTCAAGATTATACACTATTAAAATATATATAGCTAAGTAACTTATTTTTGTTTAATTGACACATGAACTAATGTATAAATTTGTACCGTGGAATTATCCTTCTAAATTTTTTTGGTCAACACTATCCTTATAGTGTTGAAAAATACACATATTTAAGTGCACTATAGAAACAACTGGGAATCTTTAATATGATGATGATTGATGAAGATGTACATATGACAACAGGTAGAGGGCTTGATGCGGCTGATGGAGGGTGAGCATGTTGGGCCTTTCAATCTTGGCAATCCTGGTGAATTCACCATGCTTGAACTTGCTCAGGTACTGTACTTTTTTGCATTTCTCTGCAACCTTTAAATTTGCACTTATGAGACTATTTAATTACCAAATTAAAGCTTCATCGTAGTATATATACAATGCATATGATATAATCTTAAATGAATACTCTTGGCTAATTTATGCAGGTGGTACAAGAGACTATAGACCCCAATGCAAAGATAGAATTCAGAGCAAACACAGAGGATGATCCACATAAGAGAAAGCCAGACATCTCCAAAGCAAAAGAGCTTCTTGGCTGGCAACCATCTGTGTCCCTCCGTGAGGGACTTCCTCTAATGGTCGCTGATTTCAAGCAAAGATTATTTGGTGAGAAAGGTGCAGCTGCAGCATAGGTCAGTACAGCTGAGGTGGAAAATATAAATAAATTAAAAGGAAAAAGTTAGTGAGAATAAACATTTATGTAAAACAAAAATTAACTTGTTGGACTTGTTTTGGATGAAATTAGATATATACATCAGATGAGGTTTATATACGTCTGGCAGCGAAATAAGCAGCACTCGCCGGTCAAGGGAAGAAGATGCAATTTTTTGTTGTATTTGTATAACGTCGTTTACTTTACCAACTTATTATAGTGAAATGCAGTTCTATTTTTATTGGGTAAACACTTTTTGAGATTGTCTAAACTCTAAACCTCAATTGTTTTGGCCATTAAAATTGATTGTCAAAGAAAATTTCGGTTTATTCATTTAATTCACCCGTGCTAAGGTATGGTGCGCAAACCGAATTGAGTAGACACAAGTTTTGTCTGCTGGCCAAAAAAATAGTATATCTTCCACGAGCCTCAAAGAGAACGGGATGATGGAACAATTCAACCAATTTAGGTTGGATACCGAGTTAAATAAAAAAAACAACCAATTCATCTCATCTTGGTTAACAGAAGACTCCATATTGAAGGGATGACTTGTGAGGGCATTTGATTGTCTTTTAAGATTTTTAATTTTCTCTTATTATTACCTACAATTATCATTACCTTCGAATCCCCTCATAACCCATCAATCTAAAAACTAATCTTTTGACTAAATGGAGTTTCATATGTTAACGTGGTTCATGTAAAGTAACTAAATTATGGGTCAAGATCCTCTCCATTTATAAAGAGAACTGATACATAGACACACTAAGCTGGCAAACCCCCTTTGTACACCCCATATGTGGCATTTTTAATTAATTTTTTAAAGGGTAATTTTGTCCATTCAACTTCACCTTCTCTCTTCTATCTGATCAGTCATTTCTTTCTTCCATCCACTTACGTCCTCCTCTCTCTCACCGACCACTATCAACACCGCCGCCCACCACCTACGTCCTCCATATCAGCGTCAGATCTTACCGTTAGATCTCACAACCGCAGTCTCCTGCCGCCTCATCTTCGGATCTGACCACCACCACCGTCGTCAGATATCTTACACTCATCACTGGAACACATGCGACGCTCACGGTTGTGAACACAGACTGCGGCGACGCTGATGATGATGAAAAGGGGTTAGGCGGCGTCGTGAACACATAGAGAGGTTTGAGGAGAGAGAGAAAGGGGAAGATGATGAAAGGTGAGGTCAGAGGTGATGACTGCGGCGACGGTGGTGGTGACGGAGGGTGTAGGCGATGGAGAGAAGAGAAGAGAGAGTTGTTGTGTGGGTGGTGGAGAGAAGAGCGCTGGAGTTGTAGAGAAGAGAGAGAATGTTGTGTTGGTTTTCTTTTTTAATTAATAAAATAAAATAAATAATTAAATAAACTCCACATAAGGAGTGTGTATGGGTGGTACAAGAAAAAGGGTGTACATGTATAATTATTCTTTATAAAAGTATATTGTGAAATAATGGCATGATAGTTGTATTTCACCTTTTAGTGTATTGTGAAAGTATGTCATATTCGTGTATAATATGAATATTTGTGTTTTCGTTTAGTGTACTTGTTTGGTTATAATAAAAAGAGAAATGTTGTAGCATATTGAGTAATAAGCGGAAGCAAAACGAATAAAAATCCAGTCCGTTAAATTTAAATAAAAATACATCCTTTTAAATTTTTCTTTTCTTTTTAAAATAGTTTTTTTTAAGAAATCAAAATGGAATTAATACTCAACAAGAGTGATTCATCTCGCACAAGGTGTGCAAAAGAGAACCATCCAAAATGAATACAAAGTTAACTGTCTATTGCCAAAATGCACAACGAAAAAAATAACAAAAAAGAACTAATTCCCAACACCCATGCATAATAAAGGGTGCCGCCACCAGTCAGTATAACTGAAGGCAGAAAAGTGAGAGACTTAGCCTTTAACCAAGAAAAAGACATAAATTTGACGGTGTAAAAAAAAAAGAACCATATCTTGTATTTTACTGTTGAAAATCTTGTTGTTTCTTTCCTTCCAAAGAACCCAAACAGTAGCATGCCAAATAACTTTGAGGAAGGTGTAAGTAAATCGCGGTAAAACCGCTAACTGACCGAAATGATGAAGGTGGTCAGCCACCGACTCTGGAGGAATGAAAGAAATACCGATCCACTGATAAATAAGTTGCCACAAGCTACCAAAAATGTCGCATCTGAGAAGGAAGTGAACCGCCGTCTCCTGGCTGTCACACCCTCCAACACAAATTGTATCGTCATGATGAAGAACTCTCCTACGCAATAGATTATCTTTTGTTGGAAGTCTATTGCGAAGGAGTCGCCAAACGGACACTGAAACCTTCAGAGGAACCTGCTTCAGCCACACCATATCAACTACAACGCGGTCCGCATGATCTACCGATGTCATAAGGTACTGATAAGTCCCTCTAACAGAGTAACCATTGAGAGGATCAAGAACCCACGACCACATGTCAAGAATAGAATCCTGCAAAACAATATCAGATAGCAGGGCAACACACTCCATAACTGACTCCTCCTCCCATGCCAAAAGCCGCCTCCTCCACTCCCAAGCACCTCCACCAACCGCCCACCCTCTACCCTCCATCTCCTTCACTGTCACCTCTTTATTTTCAGCCAAATCAAAAAGGCGAGGAAATTGCACTCGTAGCGGTGCTCTAACAAAAAATAAGCACTACCACCTCCACCTACGACCCTACAGACACTATCCTCAAACTAGTCATCCGCCCCCACTCTAACACCAGAACGAATGGCAGACAACATCCTCCACCAAACCAAACTTTCCCTCCCTCCTTCCCTCAACCGGCCCCCTTCCTCTCCGTACCTAGCCTTCAATACTCGATACCACAACCCCTCCTTGTCCACCAGCATACACCAACACCACTTACCCAACAACGCCACATTAAATTCTCGTAACCGTCTAACGCCTAACCCACCCTTTTCCTTCGATAGACAGACAGATCCCAATCAACCCAGGCAATTTTCCTAATGGCCTCACCACCCCAAAAAAAAAATTAAATATAGATCCGATGGAAGAAATAATACCTGTGGGGGCCTGGAGGAAGGAAAGAAAATAAACTGGTAAGGATGACAGGATAGATTTCAGAAGAATCAAGCGGCCTCCAAACGAGAGAAATTTGCTTTTCCACCTCAACAATCTAGAGTGAATACAGTTCAATATCAGTTTCCAAAAGTCCAACTTCCGCGGATCACCTCCTATGGGCAACCCTAAGTACACAAAAGGGAAAGCCCCCACACGACAATTCAGAGCCAACGCGACTTCAGACAACCAAGAATCAGACACATTACTCCCGTAAGTAAACTCTTGTTGAAATTAACCTTTTAACCAGACAGTTGCTCAAACATCAATAAAACAGTCTGCATCGAACGCACGTTCAGCCAACTTTTTTCACCTATGATCAAAGTATCATCAGCAAATTGAAGATGCGACACTCCCAATGCATTTTCACGCCCCACTCTATACCCATTGAAAAGGTCAGCCTCCATTAAAGACATCATAAGAACATTGAAACCTTCGGCTGCTAACAAAAAGAGCAACGGAGAAAATGGATCACCCTGACGTAGCCCGCGTTCCAAAGGGAATTCTTCTGTGGGGCACCCATTAACCAAAACTGAAGCTGTAGTTGTTCCAACACATTCTGACATCCACTTTCTCCAAAGGGTCGGAAAATTCATTTTCTTCATAAACACATCTAAATAATTGAAGTCCACCGAATCATAGGCCTTTTCAAAGTCCACCTTAAAAAGCAACATTTCCTTTTCTAGGCGGCGAGCGTCATCTATTGCCTCATTGGACACCAAAATACCATCTAAAATCTATCTGCCTTTAACAAATGCTGACTGACAGTCTGAAACCACACTTTCGATAACTGATCGTAACCGGTTTGCAAGAAGCTTAGCTAGCACCTTATACATGCAACCCACCAGAGAAATTGGGCGGAAATCATTTAAGCGTTGAGGACTAACCACCTTTGGAATTAGAACAATAAAAGTTGCATTAATCCCTTTAGGCAATCTGCCATCATGATGAAATTCCGTTATGAAGCGCATAAAATCCCCCTTCAAAACGGACCAAAACTGTTTTAGAAAACCGAAATTGACGTCATCCAAACCCGGGCATTTATAGCTATCACAATCCCATATCGCTTATTTCACCTCCTCCAACAAAAAGGGTCGAATTAGAGAACCCGCCTCACCCAAAGATAATTGGCTGAACCTCAAATTGTCCATCCCAGGCCGCGCCACTGCTGTATTTTGAAAGTGGGATGAAAAATGATTATAGATAGCCCTGTGAACGTTCTGAACCCCTTCAATCTGGATATCGTTGACCTGTAACAACCGAATGGCATTACTGCGGCGCCTTGAAGACATGATACCGTTAAAAAAATTTGTATTAGCATCTCCTTCTTGTAACCATTTTAATCTCGCTTGCTGCCAACACTTACTAGTCTGAGCACGCGATAAAGAGTGCAAATTTACTGAAAGTTCATGAAGCTCTAATTCTTCTTTTTAAAATAGTTATTTTATTCATGTCATTAATTCTTCTATAAATATTCAAGTATGTTTTATATTCGCTTCAAAAATGAAGGTCTTGTATATCAAAATATAGTACATGTCACCAGAGAAATACTTATATAGTTAGATACACAAATAAAAAGTGGTTAGACACACACATATTTTAAAAAATATAAAAGAAAAAATAATTGAATGATATGATTAAACT
>Ga0315913_1011041_pt1 | contig 10273 bp, 4 predicted proteins | sample MpolsnodulesMG_FD_207736 | JGI IMG/M metagenome (GOLD analysis project Ga0315913, IMG submission 207736) | Medicago polymorpha root nodule microbial communities from Los Angeles, California, United States - small nodules | ecosystem: Host-associated > Plants > Roots > Nodule | place: USA...
CGCCATCTCTCTCAGTTACTTGTTTATCATACTTTGGTTCTCCATAATAACACCAACATCACGATGATACTTAATTGTATTGATGATGACAATTTAGTCGGATAGGCATGTAATGATTCCCGTTTGATGGAGGTCATGGTGTTGTTATGGAGAATCATGGTTTTGATACATGAGTCTATGGGAGAATTATACAAGATATTTTAGATTCAACAACGAAGATTATTTTGATTGTTTAGTGGTTTTTTCTTTTTGGTATATCAATTTGCCTGTTATGGGTACAAATATATTGCTTTCATTGAAATTTTTGTGCAAAACAACAATTTTTGTGATGCACCGGAGGGACTACAATCATAAAACTATATCAATAATTTCACATTAACAATTTGATTGTTTTTTTGGTGTTTTGTTTGTTTTCTTGATGGTTTGTATACTCCCTCTTATCTCGTATATAACTAAAGATTTCTTAGACCATAAATAGTCTTGGAGATGACTTTGCTCCAATTAGGTCTCATGTCATTGAATCTTTGGTTATTTATGATGAACAAAATGAGTTTAATAATTTTGAGAATAGTTGCAAGTATGAGAATCTTGCTCTTCGATGGGGGTTAAGCTTTATTTCAAATCAGATGGATTGTACCGTTCCAATTTAAGATCAATATGAAAGCCAAGTAATGAAGACTTGCTTATTTTTATATTTTGCCTAGACGCTTTGCAAAAATTCTTGTAAAACATTTAATACAATGGACTTGGCATTTGTAAGGGGGAAGTAAATTTTAGATGGTATTTTGATAGCCAACGAAGTGGTGGATGAGGCGAGGCGCCGAGGTAGGGAGCTACTCATGTTTAAGGTAGATTTCGAAAAGAAGTATACTCGATGGATTTGCATTATCTTGAAGTGGTGATGGTCCATATGAATTTTCCAACTCTTTGGAGGAAGTGGATATCTGAATGTGTGGGGACGGCAACGGCGTCGGTTCTTGTCAATGGATGTCCGACGGAAGATTTTCCTATTGAGCGGGGCCTCCGACAAGTGGATCCTTTGTCGCCTTTCTTATTTTTGTTGGAAGCCGAAGGTTTTAATGTGTTAATGAATGAGATGGTTAGGGCTGATTTGTTCCACGACTATGGTGTTGGAAGTGGGAGTGAAGTCCGTTTAACCCACCTTCAGTTTGCAGACGACACTCTTATTATAAGTGAAAAGAGTTGGTTGAATGTGCGGACTATGAGGGCGGTCTTGCTTTTGTTTGAGGAGGTTTCGGGTTTGAAGGTTAATTTTCATAACGTGAAACCTAATTGTTGCGTAAGAAACAAAAGTTACACGAATACTACTCCTAATTTCTAAAAAAAATATATTTGCAGAGTTCAAGTTGAGTATCTCTATATTGGCCTTGTTGGTGACACACATATATGGTATTGTACAAAACATCAAAGTCTTCAACCTTCTATGATATCAAATTAGTAATCCAACCAAGATTTCGAGATTGATAAATATACTAATTATTTGAATTTCAACATAAAACCACTAAGACAAATTCTTATGAGCCTCAAAGACGGGGTTATTGATTACAATCTTTCTTCTTGTAAATAGATTAATTAGTCTAAATTAAGTATTTATCCCTTTCATGGTGATCAAATGTCTGCTAGACGACCCTTGTTAGGCAAATAGGAAGAAAATATCGATCATCTTTGATTGATAAACTTTTTGGTGATGTAAGGTGATGAAGGAAAAATATTTTTTAATAGATGAAGACCTTTAGAAAAAAGTGATGGTTCTTGGGAAGTCATGAAATTCCTCCATAAATTTTATGAAATTTCCGTCAATTCTTGCTTACATTATATAATTGAAAGAGGTAGTCATAATATAGCATTCTCAAAGTAATATCAAGCCAATCTCTAAAAAGTTGATAGTTAACAAACATATGTTTTTTTTTCCCTCTCTATTGAAGCATATACTTTTCTTTCCTCATAATATCATAGAAAATGAGGAGATAGAAATATTTATTCTCCCAGTAATTCCAAAAAAAATCAAGGCAAACATATAACGTTTTTTTACCTCATGTGATCATGCTAATGTGTAACATTAGCACACAATAGATAAGTAGACCAAAAAGCTAAGCCAAACTAAGTAGAGCAAGTATGTGCATGTCCAAACCAGAAAAACAGCTACCAATGACTTCTATTACAGGTGGAATGAGTGTCGAACTAAGTAGAGCAATCTCACGAAAGCGGGGCATATTTACCTGCAAGTTTAGGGTTATTAGAAGAGCAGGTCAAGTATATGGGTACTTTCACCAAGCAACAGATGAATTCATATTTAAACACTTACAACTAAGGTTGGGCAAAACATCTAAATTTTTCTCACTAAAGCAACAATGTTCTCCCACCACCACAAACAAATCAACCCCCCCAAGGAACCCAACAACAGCAACCAAGAGTGAATCTTGATGAGATGATTTCTCAGGGTATGAAAATGACATAGGGACAACTCGAAAGAATGACCAAGGATCAGGAAGACTCGCATAAAAGAACTGATGTTGCTATCAAGAACCTGGAAGTGCAGATGAGACAACTGTATACCGATTTTGCAAATTTAAAAAGAACAAGTTTTTTTGAAACAACTCTAGATAATCCTATGAATGAGACTTGCAAAATGATGGAGAGAAGGATATTGATCATTTGGAAACTAAAACAAAGGTCATAGAAGCATTGCAGCAACTGGTGAAGGAATGGAAAACTCTCAGGGTAATACTGCAAACCAAGAAAGTCATTGAAAATCAGTGTTGCAACAACCTTCTTGAATACTTATTCACACCAACTGTTAAACCAATATATAATTATTTTTATTTTTATTTATTACCTTAAAAGAAGGTATATCTACTTTTTTTTAACAAGCCAAAATGGGATATAAATTAACCACATAAGCAGTTCATCTCGCACAAGGTGTGCAAAAGAGAACCACCCTCAAAAGATTACAAAGTCAAGTCAATTGTGCTTCAACAGAGAGCATGGTGAAAACCAAACATCGAAAAAGATGAAAATTACACCAAAACACTCATACATGATAAAGGGTGGCGCCACCAATCATGGTAGGCAAATGCAAAATAAGACATATTAACCTTTAACCGTATGAAAGAGAGCAACTTAACCACATATTAGCCTTTAACCATATGAAAGAGAGCAGCTTAACCTTCCCTGAAATAGCATGTGAATCTAGTGCCTTTTGATTAAACACCCAGTTGTTCCGCTCCTTCCAAATAACCCAGACACATACTAACCATATTATTTTGAAGAAAGAATGTGATGATCACGGAAACCCCGCCAGGTGACTAACTGAAGTAGATGATTGCAAACAATAGCTGGAGCGACGAAGGACATGCGCATCCACTGCAAGACCAAGGACCACACGCTGACAAAGATATCACAGCCTAGGAAAAGGTGTTCCTCAATCTTCAATGAACCATATCCTCCGACACATACATTGTCGTCAATTAGAAGAACACGCCGCCGCACAATTTTACCTACTACTATCATAAGAAATTTAAGCACCTCGAGTTTTCCCTAATAACCCTTACTTAATCTAATGAACTCACTGAGTTTATTGGGTTAATGGTAAATTTCGATGCAATCATTAATCATCCTTTTGTCTACTTCCAATTATAACTCCTCGATATATTCGATTTTCAATACTAGTTTTTATCTTCCGAAGCTTCTTTTCATTTTTCCAATCATGCTCTCTCTATTCCAATCTCAGTCTCCACTCTTTGCTACTTTCTCCCCACAATAACATTGTTGTTTGGTTCAAGTTTCTCAATTATGCAAATACTCCGAGAAAACCCCAATAATCATGGAGATGACTTTGCTCCAATTATATGATGAACAAGATCACTTTAATAATTTTGAGAATGGTTGCAAGTACGATAATCTCTATTTGTAACCTTTGATTTAAGGTTGTTGCACAATTTATAGATAGAGGGGGAGATTACAGCCTATGCTTATCAAACATTCAACCTATGATTTATTTCAAATCTCTCAACTAAAATTTTGGCCATTAATTCATTTGAATGCTTCCAAATGAGCTTTGGTATGTCAGCTAAAGGGGTAATAGTTTTCTGAATGCTTCCAAAAGAAATATGAGAACACCGTAGAATTTCTTGAATTTTCCAAGTGGAATTTTGCTTCTGAAAACCTATAAATAGGAACCAATTTCACCCTCTCAACTCATTCAGAAATTTTCCTTCTCTTCCTACAATTTACTTTGGGACAAAGCCTTATTGATGTATCAAGGTATTTGTAATTATCGAGACTTGATAAAAGTTCGAACCGTTAAGCAATTTTCAATATATTGTAAGCTAGCGTATGTGAAAATTGATTAAGTAAAGTAATAAAATAGTGAAAAATGAAAATATCAAGACTAAAAAGTTCTGTTGGGTCCGTTTGGTTCGAGAGTTTTGGAGGGGAGGGGAGGGGCGGGGAGAGGAGGGGAGATTTTTAATTTGAAGTGTTTGGTTCAATTTTTAGAAGGGGAGGGGAGGGAAGGGGAGGGGAGCAAATCTTTTTAAAATTTGATTGCATTGTCATAATTATCCTTAAATTAATTTCAAATCCCAATATTAACCTTGTAACAACTTGTATTATTATTTATTATTATTAGGTTATCTCGTTCTTATAACAATTATTATCATTATTTTGTTAAATTTTTTTTGTAACAACTTTTATTATTATATTATCTATAACTCTTATTTGTTACATCTAAAACCACTTCTACTACTTTGTTGATGTCAACGGCCTTATTATTATTATTATTTTATTTTAATTCAACTTATTATTGCTTGTTGATCCTTTTTTTTTTAATGTTAATTCACCATTTCATGTCTTGTTGTGGAAAATATATTAGTTAGTTTAAGATAAAATACACAGCTTAGATATGTGTTTGTCAATGGTTGGTCTCTTAAATTGTAAAATCAAGTAGTTTCTTTTATTTAATTAAGTTTAAGGGTAAAACAGTAAAATAATTTTAAAATCCCTCCCCTTCCCTTGCGAACCAAACACGTTTTTAATTAAAATATATCCCCTCCGTTAAAATCCCTCATCTTCCCTCCCCTCACCTTCCCTCCTAATTCTCGAACCAAACGGTTTAGGGTTAAGTTTCACCAATGTATCCTATGTTTTTTTTATCGATTATATCTTCAAAGTGTTTCAGTTATATTTTTACCAATTGGGTCTCATACACCTCGATGTCTCGCAAATAATGAAATATTTATTTTATCTTTAGTTTTTGGTGTCTCACTTAGTTAACCGATAAAGTAACTAGCATGTGCAAATGTTCTAATTACATGACCCTTAAATAAACTTTTTTATATGTATATCACTTTCAAAATCGAACCACCAATTTTGAATTTCAACGTCGAAAAAGCATTAAGTGCGAGAATAGAAACATCAATATAATAAACACAAAACTTATATATAGCCAAATCAAATATTTATATCAAAAACATAACTAACTACCCCTAATGCTAACACATTGAGATTTTGGCTACATGTGGTCTTGGTAAGTTACACAAAGACATGGAAATAAAGTGATGTTAAATCAAACACATGAATCTTCAAGTTTCAGTTCTCCACCTTCGATTAACCCTTGTCTCCTAAGCTGCCTCTTCGTTTTCTCTCCTTCCAATTTGATGACTAAGTTTCCCTTTTATAAACTTCTGTAAGTGACAATTCGCTAGGCGAAATCTTATCTCTTCCCCTTGAAGTCTTTGTCAGCTCATCAATGTGGGTCACTAAACCGCTACAATTCTGTAGACGAATTGGCCATGTTTGCTAGAATCAAGGTTGTCAAAATCGGGGCTTTACTTTAGGTCGAAAGAGAATAGCAAAATTGGGACTCGTAAAATCGCAATCAAAATCGAAGGGTTTTACTCAAGGACTTTTGTAGAATCGATATAGAAAACTGTAAAATCGCAATCAAAATCGATGGACTTTACCCAAAAAATATTAATACTAAATATATGTTATACGAGTCAGGATCCATTGACACCAGGTGTCAACGAATCCCTTAACACCAAATCATATCCGTTGATTTAATTTAATCCAAAGGCTCTTGTTGATTCACTTAACAATGCATGTGAACCATCGCATACATGATCTTATATTCCATGGTTTTCCATCTCCTTCCCGTGCTTGCACATGCTCAAACATTTCACCAATCTAATGTGCTGCTCATGCAAATCAAAATCCCACTATTCGATTGTGGTGTAGATTAATTGAATCAAAGATTAAAATATAAATACATTTAACCTAATTTCATATTTCAATTACAAATCAATTATTTGTCCACAATCACACTTTATTTTGACTCATAGTTTGTTCATCAAAATGGTGGAATTAGTTACCACATAATAATACAAATCATAATTTTATCTCCAATGGATTGTTGAATTGATTCTGTCTACCACACCATATAACCAATACAAAGCAGAAACAAGAAGAAACAAAGCAGAAGAAATGTTTGCTGCACATTCAAAACAAAATCATTTAATGGATTTGAAATCATAGTAATTAGAGAGTAATCACGAGTAATTAGAGAGAGAAACAGGTAGAACAAATTAGGAAATGAAAATCACAATAAGATATGGTACATGATAGTCTTAAGTAAACAAATATTAGCCTTTGGATCAAATAAAATCAACGGATGTCATTTGGTGTTAACGAATTCGTTGACACCTGGTGTCAACGGATCCTGACTAATGTTATAAATGGTATATAGTCATAAATGACTTAGTTTATAGGAAATCGTAAAATCGCAATTAAAATCGATGGATTTTGTCTATTTTGGATTCTATTATGGATTTGAGTCGTTGAAGGTGAAGAAAGTCGGAAAAACCTGAATCTTAGGATTTAAGTCGGGATTTTGACAATAGAACTCACTTTGTATTTTAATTCTTTAAGCTAGCTTAACTGCTCACTTTGAGAATTTACCTAAACTCAGATGTTTTGGAAATTTTGCTTTGGTATCCATTATGATCGTTGAACACTACAAAGAAAAAGGTCATAGTACTTAAAATAGCATTCAAGGTCTAACTATCTAATATTTACTTTGAATTAGGGGATTATTATAAGGTTTCTTGAAAGCAGGTAATTTTGGCCCTTATCACTGTGAATTAGGCATAAATTATATTGTTCTTATCAGCCTAGTGCAAAGTCAATCTAGTTGAGGTTGAGCCGAGGAGATAGAAATTTAACCCAGAAGCTCATTAGTACCCTTTCACTTTTTGTAAGTGATGTCCAAACTTACTTTACGATACCAATTTCAGAATTATACAGAATCGTTGCAGGATTGGTTGGAAAATAATTTGTTTGGGTAAGGAGGACACAGGTTTCGGGGTTAGGAAGATGAGGAAGTTTAACATTGCTTTGTTGGAAAAGTGGTGTTGGTGCATAGAGGGGGGTTGTGGTATAGGGTGTTGTTAGCTCGTTAAGGGAGGATGGAGATTGGGGGCCGGAGTGGTTCCTTTTGGAGGAGGGAGGTAGCGAATATTCGTGATGGTGTAAGTGTGGTCAGAGGTTGGTGGATTGAGGAGTGTACCGGGAGGAAGTTTGGTAGTTGGTCAAATACGTTTTTTTGGACTAATCCGTGGTTAGGAGGGCTCCCCTTGTGTGTGCGGTTAAGGCGTCCTTTCCACTTGGCTGAAAACAAGTCGATTTCAGTTGCAGAAATGTGCGGTTTAGGGTGGGAGGAAAGTGGGGCGCCCTGGAAACGGCGATGTCGGGCGTGGGCATGGGAGGAGGAGGTTTTAAGGGGGGTGTAGGATTTTTCTTCATGATATTTCTTTGCAGAATAATTCTATAGATCATTGGTAGCATAGGCTTGATCCTAACGGCGGCTATTCGTTTTGGGATGTGTATCAGAAGCTCACTAATAAGGAGTTTCCTACTACTAATGCTACTTCAGATGATATTTGGCACAAACAGGTACCTTTGAAGGTATCTATTTTGGCTTGGCGTCCGCATCGGAATCGGTTGCCAACATAGGATAACTTGGTGGCGGGCCTCATTATTTCTCATGAAAATTAGTCATGTGTGACTGGGTGTGGAGGCAATGAAACTGCTCAACATTTATTTCTATCTTGCCCATGATTACTTCTCTATGGAGTTTTATTCGGGCCTGGCTTGGCATCTCATCGGTTGATCTATATCTTTTACATGACCACATTATTCAGTTTGTTTATTAACCAGGAGGTTCTCGAGTTCAGCGTTCTATGTTGCATCTTGTTTGGTTATGATGCGTTTGAGTATTGTGGAATGAAAGAAACAATAGATTTTTAAGAACAAGGAAAGATCCATTCACCAAATGTTAGATAAAGTCAAGTTGCATTCCTTTTGGCAGATGAAGACAACAAATATTGACGTTCGTTTAAATTCTCATATGTGGTGGTCGAACCCTTTTGTTTGTATGGGTGTCGGTTAATTTGTTTTGGTTTTGCTTTCTTTGTGACTTGTTCGGTTGTATACTTTTGAGTTCCTTTTTGGTACACCTTCTACCATTAAGGAATCTCCTTCTGTCGTAATATATACCTTTTTTGCTTGTTAAAAAAAAGTTTGGGCGTTATTTGATTTTGCTTCTTCTTGATCCATTGATTGATGGCTACAAAGTTGTTGTGCCTAGAAGTGTTAAAATCAAAAAATGAAATTAAAATTTAAAATTGATAAAAATGTATCGTATTATAATAATTTTACTTTTTTTCAAGTAACTCAGTGACTAGAAATTTTCCTTGATTAAGTGAGGTGTTCGACATTCGAACACCAACCCCTACATGTAATGTTCAATGTCTCCATCAATTATGTTAAGCTCACATGGTATGCACTACTTATATGCATCAATCTATAATTTTAGTCTTTTGTCCCCGAAAAAAAATAGTGTTTCTTAAATTTAGTCTTTCCTAATAAATCTATGATTTTATTCAAAACAAAGAATATATATATGCTAGGTTAGTAACCCGGTGTTGTTGTTCTCGTGAGTTTAACTCAGTTGGTAGAAACAATACATAATATATGCAAGGTCAGGGATTCAAACGCGGCCACCACCAAAAAAGTAATCTGGTGTTACCCTGGTTAAACATATTAAATAAGGTTATGTACACACAAGAATTAGCTATTTAAAAAATCATAAATCGTAATATTTATGTCCCCGATTTTCTCCAAAAAGGCAGTCAAAAATATGATTTTGTTTAATATATTCTCTAATATATCCTTCAAAAAAATATATTCTCTAATATATATATTTCACCGAAATAAATATATAAAATATAGGTTTTTTCTAGATTACCTTTGAATAATGGTGGGTAATTTACCCACCAACCAATGAAAATGAGCAATTTATTGGTGGGGTCAAGCTCACATAAATACTTCCATCATATTTAGGTTTGATAGCAATTTTATTTACCATAATATTTGCTTTGGCAGAGCGCTAGCAATCTCTCTCATCATATACTCGTTTATCATACCTTGATTCTCCATAATAACACCATAACACCAACATCACGATGATACTTAAGTGTATTGATGACGACACCATCAATTCAATTATTTTTTAGTCGGATATGGTGTTAAATTATGGTTTTGATAAATGAGTCTATGGTATGGTAGAAATAGATTATATAAAGAACTTGCTAAACTATCTACAAAGATATGGTAATTGATGGTGGTATTGATACACAACATTCACAATCTGAATTCTGAAGATGAAGATTAGATTAGATGATTATTTCTATTCTTTTTTTTTTATTTTGAAGGGAGAAATTAGTTCTATATATTCTTTAGTGCTATATTTTATTGTGAGTTCAAATAAATTGGCTCAATGTGTTAAACTCTCTTAAGTAACAATCAAAATTATGTGTTTTAATTTTTTTTAGATTCAACAACAAAGATTATTTTGATTGTTTCGTGGTTTTTTTTTTTTGGTATATTAAATTGGCTCATTGAAATTTTGGGGCAAAACAACAATTTATGTAATGCACACATATATCTAGGTGGAACAAGATTAAAAAGCAAAACTTGCCCTGGATTGTACTATGCATTACGAGCATAAAGCGTAAACATATATTTTTCAAAATCGTGGTTGGATCTAACACAACCCTACAAACCCGTCTTGTGAGGTGAAAATTGTCCCCACTTATAAACATATTGTCAGACCATCACTTATCCGATGTGGGACTCTTAACATACATATATATATATATATATATATATATATATATATATATATATATATATA
>Ga0315913_1011047_pt1 | contig 10269 bp, 3 predicted proteins | sample MpolsnodulesMG_FD_207736 | JGI IMG/M metagenome (GOLD analysis project Ga0315913, IMG submission 207736) | Medicago polymorpha root nodule microbial communities from Los Angeles, California, United States - small nodules | ecosystem: Host-associated > Plants > Roots > Nodule | place: USA...
GCAAATCGCAAATCATCTTCAAGTTTTTCGTGTTCTAGTTCTTATTCATGTGTTCCTCTTTTGATTGGGTACTGAAATCGTGTTCCAATTCTCCTTCATTTGTTTTCGTCTTTCGAAAATGGATTTTGTTTTTGAAGGAATAATGGTGATGGGTTTAGAGCAGAAAATGTGTTTTTGTGAAGGATTGATGATGACGATGAAGGGTTTAGATTGAATTTGAAAATGAGTTTTTTTTCTCTCGAGAAAATAGAGCTTTTCTGTTTCAATGCTTAAGAATCAATTTGTTTTCTTCCAATTTCAATTTCAAGGTTCGATTTTTTTTTTCTTCAGTTTTTTGTTTTGCTGGTTTTTTTTTATGAACGTTGATGAAGGTGGATGAGGAAGAAGATGAAGAAGTTGAATGAAGGTGATGACTTGTACAAACCCTAACAGTTTTTTAATAAAATTAACGGAAGGGGCCAATTTATGTAACAGAGACATATTTAAAGGACTCAAACGGACTTTTTATTAATTATGGGACCAAAACGATACAAAAAAATTAGTTAAGGGACAAAAATAACAATTAAGTCTTTAATTAAACTAACAAAATGGACAAAAACATGCAAATGAGCAGGAGTTAAGGGACCTAAATGGACCTTTTATTACTTATGGGACCAAAACGATACTTTAAATAAAGTTAATGGATCAAAACAACATTTTAGTCTTTTAATTATTATTTTATTCATTATTTTTTAGTTAATAATATCATTAGTCCTTGCACTTTCAACATTTTTTTATATTAGTCCCTGCACTTTGATATTGGTCCCTAAACTTTTTTCTTTTTCTATTTTAAAGAAACTTTCAATGAAATTATTATTATTTTTTTCATTATTTTTATTGAGTATAATTATAAAAAAAATTAAGAATTTTTTTTTTAAAAAAAGCTTTAATTGTGTCGTAATGCAAATGGAAATTGGATCGCCACCATGATAATAGATGAAAATTAAATTACACATTGGCAATGCATGTAATTATACAATTACAGCTTAATTTTTTTAATACGATGCAACCAAACTCTAACTATTTTTAAGAAACAACATATCACTTCCAGCTTTTTTTTTTCTTCTCAAAACTGATCAACCAAACTCTAATTCCAATTAACAGTCAAATTTATTCTTTTTGTTGATATGGAATGACCTAAAAAGAAAATAATTTAAATCATGTTAAAAAACTAGTCCATAATCATTATAACGTTTAATGTTGTTGTGAATGATTTATAGTTTGTTTGAATCAATTAACAAAAAAAGAAGAATTTTAGAAATTTCCCTGACCTTAGTGAATGAATGCTTCCTTTTTATATTGAAAAAATCAAGTTTGAATATTAGAAAAATCAAACAACAATTGAATTTTTCTCATTCTCACGAATTAAACATGACCATTGGAGTCATACATATCAATCACAAAAAAAATATCAACTATATGCATGTACCACATATATATCTTGCTAAAAAATGCATATCTCGCACATTCCTCATGTATTAAATATGACTTTTTAAGTCATGAATATCATTTAGTAAAAAAATGTCTTGAATCTCATGTGAGTATGAATATTATATATATATATATATATGAGTCAGGATCCTTTGATACCAGGTGTCAACGAAACCATTTATTTTATTTGATCAATGGCTAAATATAGTATCACATTTTTATTTATTGTGTACCATTTCTTTGAATCACACACTATTATTGTTTTCAATAATTTACAAAACCGAAATTGGAAACATGATCATATCATGATCCTGCTCATTCTCTTGACTGACTGCAAAATAACTGGATAATTAAAATAGTTCCAAGATATCATCGTTTAGAATGCCTTGGAAATAATTGCATATGAATGTAAAAAAATGGTTAATTAGTTCACAATTTTATTTCGTGAGTAACTTCTCTCCATCACATGTTATAATTTTTTTTCAATCATTGAAAAACATGTTGCTATTATTATTCAGGTCTCTATCCCCTTATGGTTAGTTCCTCGCATGGATTCAAGGCCAAGAAGACAATCTATGCCAGATTTATGAAAACAATAGCAATTTGAGAGAAAGGAGGTAAATCTAAGGAGATGAAAGTAGTAAATCTAAGATTCCAGAAAAGTATTTTTGATGAGTTTCATTTTATTGATGAAATTTTAGGTTTGACAATTGAGTTTCTAAAATAATACAGTTTGTTGATTATAATTTTGAAATAGATTTTAGCTTAATAAATCACAATCCTCCATTAGTATTTGAACCGGTAAAATGAATTTAAATGGGAAGTTGTAATTTTCATTTGGAATAAGAGACCAATGTTTAGATGGGAAATCTGAGCAATCATCATAATAATGATAAGAAAAACCAGCAAGTGTACCTAGTGGTGAAGGAGATGAATAGAGGACTTTTAATTAGTGATGCTTTTAATTTTGAATAGAGGACTTTTATTTAATTTCTAAAAACATCAAATTAGATTGATGAAACATCTCAGCAAGTGTACCTAGTGGCTAGTGGTGAAGGAAATGAATGAAAACCATTGATAGCGTAAGAACGAAAGATTGAAGACAGGAGAAGCGTGTATGCTTAGGTTCGTTTAGGAAACAAGAGGATTTTTAGGAAAGGAGATATGAAATAGTGAATGCACATATTAAGATTTTGATAAATGATTATTCACCTTTAGATTAAAAGAAATGAATGTTTAAGATTTGGTGTCAACGAATCCGTTGACATGTCAACGGATCTTATCTCTATATATATTAGTAGTACAAAGTGATTTTAAATTTTAACATCTATTGTGTTTATGTATTGTGTATCTATTATCTATCAAATTATTATTTTTTAAATTATGACATAAAATTTGTAATGTTATATTATTTCATGGATACAATATAAATTACGGGCCTGTTTGGATTGACTTATTTTTAAGCTTATGCAAAACAAATTATACAAATAAATAATTTTTTATGTATTACTCATAAGCTTGTCTATGAAAAAACAACTTATGAAGATAGAATTTTCGTTAGTGAGAATTTATAAATTAACATAAAAGTTTATTTATTTGCATGAGCTATTTTCATAAGCTAAAAGAATAAGTCAATCCAAATAGACCTTATGTCGGTTAGCAATTTAAAATTAGACAAGGGGCATCAATAACATTACTTATTTATCTGGTCTTCATCTATTCTTTTGTATTTTCTTTTTTTATGTTTCTAATATTTCTTCTACATATATAATAGGAGTTGAGACCCGTTGACAACAAATATCAAACTTTTAGTTTGACAGCAAATCTCAACCGTTAATTCTTTTCAATCCTTAATTCACATAATTGCATACTCATTTTTCACATCATCCGTCAACACACACAACAAAGTTCGAAGGACAATCGATGAATCACATTTATTCTCTTTATCACCAATCTCAAATTACAAAGTTATGTCCGTATTCATATTCATATCCAACAAAATAGAATAAGAGACACCTATTTACCTTATTGGTGGAGAGCAAAGAAGTTGAAACAATGGTTTGTGAGAAGACGCCACGATACGGTTTAAGAAGAAGTAATGGACGTACATAAACTAAGTTATAAGCTTCTGAAATTTCACACTTTTATATAAGAATGAAACTTGGGGTTCAAGACATTTATAAAAGAGCGAGACTTGTTGGATTCAAACATCCAATAAAGTCGGTTCAAAAAATACAAGACATTTCTTTTTTGTATTGTGTATGATTTTATCTGTTCGATATAGATAATCAATTAAAATTATTTACATCATACCATGGAAAGATCTTAGTCCGAAAAAATATGAAAATAAATAGATTTTGCAGTGTAAAACATCCACCTCTGTTTATGTGATTAGATGTTAGCGTAAACTATTTTTTTTCTTTTCAAATAGCATAATGATTAGAAATTATTTTTTGAAGTGAATAAGTCAGGGTGTATGTGGTTCGAACCCCAACCCCCTCTGCATATAACGATGAATTATTTTTGACAACTGAGTTATGCTAACAGGGACAACATAAAATTTTTACAGTGACACAGCTTACATCCTTTAATTTCATTTTTAAAATGATTCAACACATATAACTAATTTCATTTTTAAAATGGTTTAATTCATATAACTACTTTTGAAGCATATTAACCCCAACCCCATTCATTGAAGGGAACTTCACTTCACCCTATGTAGAGAATCAAGATTATAAAGAAAATTTTTAAAACAAAAAAATTATAAAACGATTGTGAGGAAAAAATATCCAATATTTTTGGAGTGTAAAAGCTAAACATAATAAACTTATAAAATCAATTTTGGAGTGCAAAATATCTAATAATATTTATGTGTTTTCTTAATTATTTGTTTTTACAAGTATGTGTTTTCTTAATTATAATATATTATTTTTATCATTGTATACTTTAATGTTTTAATAGTATGAAAAGTAATTATTATTTAAATAAAAATATTTTTCCATTAAAAAAAGTAATTATTATAAATTTTAAAAAATAAGTTTCTTAATTTTTAAAAATAATTTCCAAACATGATATGGCACGTTAGTGAGTTGTGATTGGATGTTAATGTAAAAATAATTTACACTGATAATGCAAATTCTTTAATCTCATTTAAAAATGATTTGATTCATATAATTATTTTTGAAGTTACGTATTAAAAATGTTAATTTGATGGAAATTTTACCCTATACCCTTACAATTTTACCTTCACCCCTACAAACCATAAGAAAATGTCAATTTTACCCTTTTACTATTTAGTTTTTTACACTTCATTCTTAAAACATACACTTTGTTATTTCCCCCAACATATTGTATTTCCCGTACCCAAGATGTTTTCTAGAAAACTTCATCGTGATTTCCCGTTTTAAAACTATTCGAAAAAAAACATAATACATAATTTGGTTATTTTATTTTTTCCAACTCAATTGATCTTTAACTTTTTTATTGGAATTAGCAATTAAAAAATACGACAAGTTCTAAAAGCTTTCTGCATATCAGTTCAAAAGCCATTGTAGAATCAAAATAAAACCATAGGCAAATTGATACAAAACCAATTTCGAAGGTCTTTGAATCAAAACCAAGTTCCACAATTTCTACATGTGGTGGATTCAAAATTTAAGAAAAAGAAGAAATCTCTCTCTACACCGCATATTTTATAGTTACCAATTGACAATTATAAGAGGGAAAAATGGGAAATTCTAGGCAAATATAGGGGACGAAGGTATAAATTCAAGGGTGTACAGTGGCGGATCGGAGCTTGAGACTAATGTATTGAGGAAACGTGGCGGTGATCGGAAAAGATTTGATAAGTTTTCCGGCAAATATTCCCTTGAAACATTGTGTAGGGGTGAATTCATGTGAAAAAGTTAAATGAAAGAAGGGTAAAATTGGAATTTCAAGAGTTTGTTGGGGTGAAGATATAAGTGTAGGGGTATAGGGTAAAATGTTCTCAAACTCCTTTTAAAATCCCTGTGAGCTTAACTCAGTTGGTAAAGACTGCATAATACATGTAAGGTCTGAAGTTCGAACTACGGACACCCAAAAAAAAAAAAAAACTCCTTTTAAAAATGTTAATTTGATTGAACCGAACTGAACCATACTTGTTCTTCGGTGGTTTGGTTCAAATTTTGGGAGGATGATTTGTAAAATAACAACAACAAAAAAACAAACAAAATTTACGAATTTAATTGGTTCTATCTTTTCTCTAAAATTGAAATAAACTAATGAACATATACATCAATGAGAAAAAGAATAATTGAAAAGTATCAATAATGATTGAGCTCCATGTACTAATAAGTTCTAAAATTATGTAAAATATCTCTTTTATCTTTACTAGTATAAGAAATTTATGGATACAAGCTAGAACGAAATATATAGCTAAAAATGTGTATCAAACTATATAGGAAAAAAAAAGGTCTATTTCATTCAAGAACTTAACGCCAATTTATCAAACAATGTTAACAAAACAGTTTCAAATCTAAGGGATCACTTACATAACAAAAAGGAATTGCACAACAAAAATTCTCCAGTAACAACACAATATTACTTGACTGTGTATTCAAAATCACTTAATGAATCAACCAGTGGTTTTCTGAGGCTTCTTCCACAAGACACCAATCTTCTTCAACACATTCCCATTTTTCTTTGTTTGCAAATCACTCCAATCATCAATCTCATCATAAAAGTTCAAGTGCTTATTCTTCATCACATTATTGTTGTAATTGTTGTCCATAGACATCGATCTCTCAGCGATCTTTCCATTGTTCCCTGCTGAAAACATAGCAGCAGCTGCCTCTGCAGCCTTCCTCCACTGATCACATTGCACTTTGATTCTTTTCAATTCATCTTCTTTTTCCGTATTCGCCACTTGTGCAGCTTCCAACTGCTCAGCCACGCTCGCCATCTTACTATTGCTCTTCTCTGCCTCCTCCATCATTATCTTCAATTTAGCAATAGCATCGCGTTCTGCAGCCTTAGCTGCCCCTATTTCGGCTGCAACTTCCTCTTTCATTATGCCATCATGTGTGAATGTGAACCTCTTATTGATTTCCCACTTCAAAATTTCATTTTCTTCTGATATGTTTTGCAATGTTGTATCCTTATCCACCATTTCACCCTTCAATGCCGCTACATATTCGTCTAACCTTTTAAGTTCCTTCTTAAATTCTTGTTCTTTTTTCGATGACAATGACACACTTTTTTCAAGCTTCAAATTCAACCTCTCATTCTCATCCACAATACCTTGCAACTCATTTTCCTTATCCATCAGTTTCTCTTTCAACTCCACAATTTCGGCTTTCTTTCTTTCCAATTCAGTTTCCCTCTGACTCAATTCTGATTTTACCCGTTCGATCAGCTCATAGGCATTCCTAATCTTCACCGTGTTCTGAATCTGTTCTTCTTGGAATTTAATCTCAGCAATCTCAATCGCAGACCTAAGTAGTTCAACCTCAGACCTCAAAGAACGAAACTCAATTTCAATGTGATCAGTACTATCATTCTTTTCCAATCTTTCAGATTCCATTTCCAAATATCTGTCATGTGCAAGGCTTGACTCAAGTTTGCTTACATGCAGAGATTTTGCAGCATCAGCTCTTAACAACTCGACAGTTCTTTTCGCTGCCTCAAGTTGTCGCAAAGTCTCGTTCACCAAAGGTTGAGCCTGATTTGACTCTTTGCAATCTTGGAGCTTGTTTTTCATGTTTTTCACAAGAGAAAGTGATTTTGATAACTTGTGCTTCAAGTTTTGTAGTTCTTCCTTATTGCATGATTCAGACACTTTCAGATGGTCTCTAACCTTCTTCAAATCCTCTTTCAGTTGAAAATTTTGAGTTTCCAGTTCATGTGTATTCTGCTGCTGCTAGGGCGTTTTCTCTAAAGCATCACAATCATAAATAGATTAGAATCCTGAACAACTTTCAAGAATTTGGATTATTGTTACAGAATCCTTTGATATCTAAATCGTAATTTGAAGAAATTTTGGAGTTGGCTGCACAACATATGGGGAAAGACATCTATTCTGTTGAAATGTACCACATTCTTGAAAACAGAAAGAAAGAAAAAAAACTCAGAGTGATCAAGTATCAAAGAATGTATTAGTCCGTAGGATTTCTAAAATGATCAAATATATGAAAATACTCTGTAATCCCAATGAGGAATCAAAGGAAAAATAAAAGTCTGTCCTACCAGGCACAAATGAATCCTAATTATACTGGTGTCTAAGTCACTAATAAATTAACCTTAAACCCCTGCGAAAAAAAATCTAAGAACCAATTTGATCCTCACAAAAATAAACTCAATTTCCATAAAGAAATTGTCCCAATAACATCACGATGCGGTGTTTTCCGCCAAAGTCAAAGATTAAAGTGGTTGGCTTTAACACATACGGCATTTCGTGATGTTTTTGCGAACAAGTAGTTCGTTGTATATAGCAATGCTGTTTTCAAAATTATGACATGATGAACCCATGTAAAAAGTGTTAAAGGTACATGTCAGCACAAAAATTCATTTTTCAAAAATTGGTCACAATAAGACTTCACTCTAAAATTAAAAGATAAAGACAACAGAAAAAAATATTCAAATAAATCACGTTTTACATTTATAAACTGTTTCATGAATCATGACAAAAAAATTGAAAGAAAAAAAAAACTAGTGATTAGTATATGATGGAAAAACATAATACGAGGAAAAATCGGAAAAACATAGTGACACTATACCTCAGGTGCCGTGTGTTTTGGTTGATGGTCGGTGAATTTGAAACTTCTGTGGTTTGATGATGTTTTATGAAATTGTTTGAGTGCAGTGTTAGTGTCTAGTGAAGAAGGCCTGAGTTTGAGGCACTTTAGATGATTTTGTTCTGAAATAATCAAATGTAATGTGAACAGAAGAAATTTTTTCGGTGAATAACGGAAACACAAGTACAGTATTCTACTAGTAGCAACAATAAAGACCTGTAATAAGTGGTTCACCATTTATATTAAAGCAAAAGCAGTAGTGTCTTTAAATCACTTTGAAATTTGAACCGAGTAACTCAATGCATATGCTTTTATGTTTCGCACGTTCGGGATGTCGATGGCCTTTCGATCAAGATCATATGATCTATATTTAAGTTTGATATTTTAAATCATAAGACAAAAATGAAAATGCTCATTTTAATGGAGCGTTTGATCTTAATCAGACGGTTGAGGATATTTCGACTACGAGAATGCGGGAAACTTCGGATTGTGGATGATCTGATTTCAATATAGAGAGCATATATGGGTAAAGCATAGAGTAGGTTACCAACAATTTAATTTTAAACCCACCCAAATTACAAGAGGCGCCTAATGTTGTACCTTTGAGAAGAGTTTTAAATAGCTCTAGCCATGGCAATTGCGATCGCATCAAAATCTTAATATTGTGGAGAATTCATAATCACATCACATACACTTTGCAATTTCGATATTAGAATAGAAACATATTTATTATTAGTTATTATTAGAGATTATGTATTAGTGACACATCAATGCATATTGATTAGGAAATCATCTTGATGAGTTAACCATGACTCAATATCATTGTTTTTTTTTTTTGACAAAATGACTCAATATCATTGTATATATTATTTACGTATAATGAGAAAATCATTAGACAAAATTCTATTAGATAGCATGAGAAAAGATGTTGCAGTTTATATCGTAGTTGCAGACTTTTATTTAAGTAGTAGATTATAAAATGCTTGAGTATATTTTTCTATGAAAAATGCTTTTAGTAAAAAATAAATGATTGGGTAAATAGAATCAATTTGTGTCAGAAGTGTAACGTATATGTAGACGTTATATTTTAATTTTTAACAACCATTTTAACTTGAAGTTTATGACTCTCTCCAACCACAAGTTTTGCATTTTTTTTATTTTAAATTTTGCTTGTTATATCATAGAATTGTGTATAAACTGAATATCACTCAATGGGAACACAGAATTTGAACTTTGGTATGATGAGACGAGATTTGAACTTTAAAAAAAAAGTGTGGTGAACAAATTCATAAGGCTTAATTGCATGTTTGATCCCTTATGTTTATTTTAGTTTTTAAGTTGGTCTTTCATGTTTTAAAGGTTTCAAGTTGGTCCCTTACGTTTTAAAAGTTTCAAGTTGATTCAAAATGTTACTCACGTTGGAATAAATTAGTCTCTTTTGTCACTTAAATTTAAAGATTCGTGTTGACAATATGGGTGATGGAACTTAACTTATTTAAAAAATCAGTTTTAAAACATTTTTTTAATTTTTTTTGTTTTATTAAACTCAATATTATGTCGCGGAAGGACTAACTTATTCCAACGTGAGTAATGTTTTGAACCAACTTGAAACTTTTAAAACGTAAGGGACCAACTTGAAACTTTTAAAACATAAGAGACCAAATTGAAAACTAAAATAAACATAAGGGATCAAACATGCAATTAAGCCAATTCATAATTTGATATATGAGTATATTATTAACATTTACTTTTTTCCATTAATGACTCAGATTACCACCGGTGATGAAAAAAATTGTAAATTGTATTTTCAATAAATTTATACTAAAAATAAAGGGTCATGTTAACTTATGTCCCTAGGGCACATGTTAAACATTAATGTCATTTCCTCAACAAAAAAAAAAAACATTAATGTCATTCCATTAACAGTAATGTGCTCGTGATTTTTGGGTATCAATCCATTGATTGGTATTGCACCTTCAATCTTTGAACTTTCTACTTTTATTTTTTGGGAAGGGAAAAAGAGAGA
>Ga0315913_1011048_pt1 | contig 10268 bp, 5 predicted proteins | sample MpolsnodulesMG_FD_207736 | JGI IMG/M metagenome (GOLD analysis project Ga0315913, IMG submission 207736) | Medicago polymorpha root nodule microbial communities from Los Angeles, California, United States - small nodules | ecosystem: Host-associated > Plants > Roots > Nodule | place: USA...
GCAATTACTTTAGGAATGTCTGGTATTATTTAATAGGTCATTGGCTTGGAATCTCTTTTGTTTTTCCTGGGCGTATTCAAGATTTTTATCTACAATTTACTCAGTTGGCAGGCATGCCTAGAGCTTCTTATCATTATCTTAAGCTTATTTGGCTCGCTTCAGTTTGGGCAATATGGAAGGCTAGAAACAACTGTGTCTTTAAAAATGCGGTAATTGATCCTCATATTACTCTTGAAAACGTGAAGCGGATTTCCTTTTTATGGCTATCTTCGAATGTTCCTCATTTAACTTTTGGTTTTCATGACTGGTGGCGACACCCTCTACTTTGTATGGGTGTCATGTAACAGTTTTTTTTTTTGTTTCGGTGGTGACACTATTCTTTTAGGTGTCTGATCGTTGTAACAGATATTGGGTAATTCACCATTTTAGCACACCTTGTGCGGGGTGAAATTATCCTCCTTTGAGCAATATATTCCATTTTGATTTGTTCAAAAAAAATATTTTTACAAAGTGTAAGGATCAATGCCAAACAAAAAAAAGTGCAAGGGCCAAAGCCAAAATCTGATGAAAGTGCAGGGACTAAATGCATATTTAAACCTAATTTCTTTTATCTAATATAAGGGTCATGTTAACTTGTGTCCTATAGACAAAAGTTAAGAAGCTAAAAAGGAATTAAAAATTAAATTTTGTAAAGATAATTGTTTAAACTTTTTTTTCAATATAAATGTTTAAACTTTTAAAACAATGAATACACAATTTTCAAAAAGATACTTCTTTTTTTTTTTTAAAGAAAAAAAATACTTCTATATTAGTTTCTTGACTTGTTCCCTTGAATATAAATAAATACTAATTATGCAAATAAGTATGCGTAAACAATGAATCTAATTTTAGTAACCAAATATTCAAAGCAATTTTAACCAACGCTATACAGGGACGACAAAAAAGGTCACTCTGCATCACCCCATCAATAACTCGTCTAAAAAGGGACGAATCAAGTCAACTATGGATTTATGGTTGAAAATCTCACCCGCTTCGTTTAATGGTTGATCAGTGTTTTAATCCGTCAATTTATTTTTTAAAAAAATATTAAGTAAAATTTTCACAAAAACATTGTAAAACGTATAAAAATATATAAATGTAAAGCAAATTTAAGAAAATCTAAATATATAATTGATGAACTCATAAAAATATGAAAATTATCATTCAAACATATAAATAACATCATATAGAAATCTATAATAAATCACCAAGAGATCCAAAATAAAAAACTTCACGAGTTACCAAACTAACCGTTAAAAACATAGGCTAAAATCATGTAACAAAAGTGATTATATCAATTGATTTTTTTTTATCTCTACTCCATGGAAGAGAAAATTGGAAAATTTATTGTGAGTTATAAAAAGAAGTGAAAAAAGAGTTATTTTTAATTTCAATCCAACGGGCCAACCCTTGGCATCATTTTTTAGCAGGTTAGACGGGGAGGACAACCTACTAGTGACAAGTTCAAAATCTCAACCCACACTGCTAAAAAAAGGTTGGTTAAACCGATCAACTCAACGATTACAACCCGTTTTTTCCATCCCTACTATCCAAACAATATTCTATCCAAAAATCAGTTATGACATATATGTATCCAAACATAAATTGATTCATTTCAACTCAAGTTTAAGCAAAATAATTTTTATTCCGTTCATTCAAAATCAATTATCACCCGACATGAAACAAAACATACGCTTAGTCGTATACAACATCTACATTTTAAAGAGTGTTAAAACACGCTTTTAAACATTCACTTTTTTTTCTTACAAAAACATTCACTTTTTTTATTGAATGTAATTATATAAGTTTCACACTTTTAAAAAGTTCCACATCCGCTAAAAAAACGGGTTCCACATAAAGTGGTAGGACATTGCTTGTTGTGATAAACCATCCATGTTTGTCGTTGTTTTGCATCTAGACCGTTAAATATAGATCAAACAGATTAGAATAACTCAGTTGCAAAATCGTTCTAAACAATCTCGACAACATATTTTAGATCAGACGATCACAATCAATTACAATGTCTTGCTGTAACGTTAGAAAATCCAAATCTAAATGTTAGAGTGAGTGTTGGATAATGTTCTTAACACTCATCTTTACATGTTTTACGATCTTTAACACCAATTAAATTTCTCAACAAACAAAAAAACTATAATTAGATACACATTTTTCGACAATTACTGACATGAAATATGTCAAACAAACATAGGATCATCATGGAAGAACAAGGTTTATCTAACAGAACTGTTTGTTTTTCTAAACATAAAAATAAGGGGAAATTATATAACTAAGTACAAAAGCATAATTGAACCATCCAATTCATCCAAAAAAAAAAAAACTAATCAACGATTTTGAGAATCAGAGAAAGGTTGGAACTCTTGAATATCAAGATTTTATACAGCAGCTGAAGTACTTCATAAAGTTCCTCCTTTTCTTTAAAGAGAGAGAAATTAAATTAAAAAATAATATTTTAGACACCACACAAGTATTCGGTATTTTTTTGGGTACAAGTATTCAGTATATTATAAATGGAGAGAATGAATATGATTTTCATTAAATAGAATAAGTTACAAGCTGTATGTCTAACTTCTAAATTATTTATCTACAAAAAAATTACTTTTAATTCCAATAAAGATTTTAAAAAAAATATTATGATGATTCTACCTAACCATGCTCTTGCTAAAAAAAAATGAGCGAGTAAGATTTGTCATGAACAATCCTTAAGGATTATCGTGTGATTTTATTTTCAAGGTCTCGTGTCATTAGCCAAAAGTTATAGAATGATACACACCTGGATAATCAAAGAATCTAAAGAAAAAATTCCTCACACTTGAAGATGGAAAAGGAACGAAAAAAAGTTTTGATTTGAATGATTTCTATGAAAAAAAAGTTGTGAACTCACACCACAATTCAAATATACCTATTGAGTAAAATATTCATGCTATATCATCATGTATATAAATAAATGCAGCCAATTAAGTCCCATCTCAATTACTTCCCCATAATGAAAATCTACTAGAGAAGTCCTTTATCAATGAGAGGCTATCGTAGTAAATAACAATAATGACCACCCCCATCAATCCATCCTATTTAGCCATACAAACTTTTTTGCATGAAAAATTACTTTAGTATCATGAGTTGTTTAAAATAGTAGTTAAAACAAAATTAGGAACAACAATCTACCCAAAAATAAAAATAATAATAATAAAGGAGGGTAGAAATGTTACCTTTGGAATGTTAGTCTGCTTAGTTTTTTCAGTTTTCAGAATATGAGCTTTTAATTGCTCTCCATTTTCTAGGGTGGCCCTCCTGTTTAGTTTTCTAGTTTTTTTAATTTCTGAATTATATATCGACTGGTCCGACAATGGTGGCTTCTCAATCCATTCCTTGAAATTTGGTAGTGATTTATAAGGGGCTTTTTTCTGCATTAGAATAATTTATAGGTAAGAAAAAAAGAGCATAATAATATATTGATCTCCGTGTTAATAGCATTTCACATTGATTATAATATATGATAGCTTTTATCCAAAGACAGATAAATAAGGTTGTTTACAATCTTGCTAGAGCGTCTCTCCTCATTGTATTGCTCCTAAGATTAAAACAAATATATCTATATGTTTAATTTCTTAATCAGTGTTCTTTGTTAGCCTTAAAATTTTGGTGTTCAACCACACACCTTACGACTGTTCGATCAATAAAAATCCACCAAGTGACTCTACTTAATCTTAAACCCTTGCTTATGACTTTTCTATTTCACATTCAAACTTGACTTGACACTTGCACACAAACACGAAAGTTATTCTTCAAAAGACTCCTCAACCCATCTACCGCATTCACTCTATTTCATCAATCGTCGCATCTTACACACCATCGTTTCAAATTTATGGTTTTATTTTGATACGAGCTCTTAATGTCTAAATTACGGTCTTTCACTCATGTTTTCAAATGAAATTTAGATTTGATACTTGAAAATCATATGCAAATGGACCAAAATGATAAAAGTGACAAAAAAAAATATAAACGACAAATCGTTATCTGAAATTAAGTTTAAAAAAAATGTTATCGAGTTTGAATGTTTTGAGTTTACATACGACTATAACCTAATTGCAATCCCTAAACAAGTTATCAAGCAAATAATGGTAAACGTTCAACAAGTTATCAACTATAATAAACAACAAAAACAAAGAACAAAAAGAGAGAGTAAAATGTTGGATTAATTATTTAATTAATCAATTATGGATTGACAATAATCAATTATTATAAGTTAATGTCATAATATAAATTATGGTTTATTGTGTTAAGCATTAATTAGATGATGAATATGTGTGGTTGGGCTATTCTTTCTAAATGGACCGTGATGGGTTGGACCATTTAGCTAAGCCCAATGAGAGGTCTCTGCCCTCAGCCGTTTAGCTATTTAAATGTCATCCCATCAGACGGTTAAACAATTCTGAACACTACTCTGAAAACCTAACACTAAACGGAATGAGGGCAGTTATTCCTTTCATAACTTGATGGTGATCGTTATGAACCTAAACATACCAGGTACACAATTTCTTCTTCCTTCTCTATGATATGCCATAATTTGTATCTAGTGATCCATGGCTAAACTCTTAAACTTTTATCATAAAAAACTTACATCCATACTTGGGTTCATGATCATGGTTTCGAGTTTAAGAACGAGGTATATGTGGTTGGTTGGTTGTTTGAAGGGTTGTTGATAGTGATTAGAGTTTTTTTTTGCCCAAATTAGTAATAGAGTTTCTTTTATAGGGGAAGTAATAGAGTTGATTCGTTATTTTTGTGTAAAAACAAAAGTTGATTGGTCATTGAATCTGGTATTTCCGAGAATATGATCGAAATCATGAAATTTATTTTTCTCCAAAATTACTAAATTAAAGTTCATGATTCGACAACAGCAAATACTCCTATTAAAAAGGGAAATAATTTCTTTCCTAAACAAAATAAATTTCTAAATCAGGGGCTAATTGGAATTATTTATATCAATAATTGCCACTAAATAAATCCCCCTACAAAAAAGGAGTACTTATATTAAAAATAATATTTAAACCCCCCTCAAATAAATGTTAAACATAATTTTGATTTGGTGTATCAAAATTTGTATGGAGTATTAAAATTCACTTATGTTGCTTGGTTCAATTTTGGAAAGGTAAACTTAAAAGCAATCTCAATGGTTTTCACAAAACGACATCAAAATGATCCAATAATATTCGGTTTTGTGCAATTTTTAAGGATCGACTCAGGTTTATTTTGGATGGAACATCATTACTTTTAATAGATTTTTAGTAGATAACTTTTGTATAAAAAAAATGGTAAGAGAGAAAATTATTATCCATAATGGGGGGATGGCAATGGGTGCCCTTTCGGTATGGTACTACAATGTTCATCCTCATACTCATATTTATAAAATAAAAAAAAATGTTTGTATCTGAGCACATATCGTCATGGGCCAAAGTTTGGTGTCTGTCTCCGTACCTTTTGAGTACCTAAACACTCATACTCACACTTTAACAACAAAATGACAATAAATAACCAAAAAACATCACTTTAATTTAAATATTATCTAAAATATTCAAATCAACTTATAAAATATTACACACCAAAGTGCTTAACCAAATAAAAAACATATAAAGTATAAAAAAACAAATGCATATTACAATAAATATCAAAGATTTAGAATTGATTAACTAATTTTTAGTGTTATATAAAGTTGTAGTTATAGTCTACATAATCTGCGAGCCATGGGGTGAGCTAAACATTAAAATGCATGTATTCATGTGCATGTATCCACACCCATACATGTTTACCTAAGTTTGAACCCAACAACGTAGATATTTAACCGTTTATTGTGAGTATTCTTTGCGAATACCGTTGAAATTTGAGTCAAATTATAATCCACAACGTCCAATGTGGTTTTTTTTTTAAACATACACACACATGAATACTCCCTCAGTCCTAAATTATATGACGTTCTGGACATTTCACACATATTAAGAAATGTAATTAATATTGTGTAGGAAAAAGATATATGAATTGTTTTACAAAATTATCCTTAATAAATGATATGAGAAAGATAAATGAAAGAATAAAGAGTAATAAATAGTTGATGATATAATAGAAAAAATAACATTAATGTTTCATTGGTATTGGAAAGCGACATATAATTTGAGACAAGTAACATTAATAGTTGATGGAGGAAGTACCTTTCTAGAGGAGGCTACCCAAGGAATCAATTTTTTTTTTTTTTGGTTTACAATGGAATCGAATGTTTAAATCAATACATAAATGATTTTCTTATCATTAATTATAAATCCAGTATTATTAGCCTTTATTTCTTCAATGGCTGATAAAGGAATTTGTTATAGTAGCGTTTATTAACAATCAATAATGATTATTTATCACGGCTCTTGATTTTGAATTGATCCCAAAAAAGGAAACGTGAACAATTATGTGTCACCGATAGGAATGGCATAGTGAAATTCACTATTCTAAATAATTACTAAAATAAAAAAATCACTAATCATTTAAACAAAATCTTTTTATAATTCTAAAACTAAAATGTATTAAATTAGTTTTACAAACTAGAAGTAAAGTTCTACTTATATTGAATATTCCTTTTTATTTGCTAATATATCGAATATTCCTTAACAAAAGCATATTCACTAATAATACAACAAACATTACTCCCTTTTGGTCCAAAATATAACAATTTTTTTTTAAGTTTATTGAATAATTAATATATTTGATCTCTATAGATATAACAATAGTCCTTTAATTGTTTCAATAAATTTATACCAACATTTATATCATTTTTTTGCTCGAATCATTATGAGTTTAGAACTGTTATGCACATTCTATTTATTGTGAATCATATTCATTCTATTGGTTTACAAAATATTGAATATTTGTGTTGTCTAGAATGTGTTTTTTTTACATGATTTTCTCTGTATCTTTGCAGACATGGAAGTGCTTCCTAAGCTACTCCAGGTGTTGCAGGCTCATATTTAAGGCCGTTGATTAGTAGAATTGTCATTTTGCTCTTGATTATGTAAACTTTCCCCAGTTGTTTAGAAAAAATCTTCTATAGTCTAGAAAGTTGCCACTTATTTAGGTCATGCAAGACTCAAGAGATTAGTCTTTGAAAGTTGCGCATGGAGAATACCCGATTTATGCAACAACAAAAAATCCACATCCCATAAAAAGAAGGGCTCCACATAAAGTGTTAGGACCCACATAATTTCCGTCCAATAAATGAGAGAATGTTAGGAACCAAGATTGACTGATGTGATAAAGCACCTAATTTTGCCGTTATTTTGCATCTCAACCATTAATTATAGATTAAACAATTTAAAATAACTCAATTACAAAAACATTCTAAACAATCTCGACTACACATTTTAGATCAGACAATCATGATTTGTTACAATGTCTTGCTGCAACTGCATATCTAAATGTTTTACGATCTTAACACCAATTAAATTGCTCAACAAGCAAAAAACTCTAATTACATACACACATTTCGACAAAGACTGACATGAAATATGTCAAATAAACATAGTATCATTATTGGGTTTAATTGAAGGGTTTGTTTGTTTTTCTAAACATAAAAATAAGTGTAAATTATATAACTAAGCGTAAAATCATAGTTGTACTAATAAACCATCCAATTCATCTAAAAATTACTAATCCAAGATCTTCAAAAGTAGAGAAAGGTTGAAACCCTTGAATATCAGAATTTTATACAACAGCCGAAGTACCTCAGGAAATTCCTCCTTGAGAAGAGGGAGAGAGAGAGAGAAATTCAATTAAAAAACAATATTTTAGGTATCACACAAGTATTTAGTATTTTATAAATGAAGAGAATGAATATGATTCACATTAAATAGAATAAATTATAAGCTATATATGTAACACTTTAAAATCTTATAATCCCACCGATTATCATGTTTTATGCCCTATCCAACCGATGAAATGGATTGTGATTGCTCTAATCATCCGATGTACGTGTAAGTGTAACAATTAGAATTTTATGGTGTTGCCTTGGTAAAGATTATCATATAATATAAGCTATGATGATTCAACCAAACCACGCCCCTGCTAAAAAAAATTAGGGAGTAATATTTCACATGAATAATTCTTAAGGATTATCATGAGACTTTATTTTTAAGGTCTCGTGTCATTAGCCAAAAAATTATAGAATAATTCACGCACACATGGATAGTCAAAGAATCTAAAGAAAAAAATTCCTCACTCTTGAAGGTGGAAAATAAATGAAAAAAAGTTTTGATTTGAATGATTTCTATGAAAGAGTGTGAGGAATTGTCCTCGTGAACTCACGCCACAAGTAAAATATTCATGCTATATCATGTGTATATAAATGCAGCCAATTAAGTCCACGATTATTTTTCCTTAAAAAAAAAAAAAATCACGATTATTTTACCATCATCGAGCTGTTTAAAATAGTACCTAAAACCTTGTAAAAAAAAAAAATAGTACCTACAACAAAATTAGGCATAACAATCTACCAAAAAAGAGAGAGAGAGAAAATAACAAAGTGGGTCAGAAATCTTACCTTTGAAATTTTGGTCTCCTCATTTTTTTTGTTCTTCATAATATGAACTTTGTGTTCTTCTTCCTTGCCTAAACTGGCTCCTCTATTTGGTTTTTTTGTTTTTTTAATTTTAGAATTATACATTGAACTGTCAGACAGACAGTGGCGGCTTCTGAATCCATTTCTCAAACTGTGGAAGTGATTGATATGGGGCATTTTTCTGCATTAAAATGATTTATGGGCAAGAAAAAAATGAGCATCATAATATACCTGGTGGTATTGACTTAGGAATGTGTTTCTCCCCAAGGTCTCAGGTTCGATTCTCTCTGGTGTCAATTTGAGGGGTTAATTTATCTTCTTCAAAACAAAACAAAAAAAAATAGAGAGTAAGAGACTTACCTCCATATTTGGTTTGATGATCATCATTTCGAGGTATACGTGATTGATTGGTTTGGATTTTTGAAGATGTGATTAGAATATTCTCCCTTCCGTCCTATTTATAAGGAAAAAATTGGATCAACAGTTAATGTATTTAGACTAAATTTTTAACTAAATACATTAACTTTTGTTGATCCAACTTTTTTCTTATAAATAAGATCGGAGGAAGCATAAAGTGATTCATTATGTGGTGGTACAACATATTCCCTCATTTGCCCCTCACAGTGGCAACTAGCTATTACTCTATTGATTCATCACCTTTTTTTTTATCTGAGATATAAAAATATTTGTTTAAATTTATTTAAATAATCACCATTTTTTAGGATGAATTAATTAGATGAATGATGGCCTTAAATAAATTATATTGGTAATAGAGTTTTTTTTTGTCCCAAAATTATTCATAGAGTTTTTTTTAAGGTGCCCCAAAATTAGTTATAGAGTTTTTTTTAGAGAAGTAATAGAGTTTTTTTTTTTTAAGGAAGGAAGTAATAGAGTTGATGGTTCATTTTTGTGTAAACAAATAAATAGTTGATACGTCATTGAATCTGGTATTTTTTTAGAATATGATCGGAATCATGTAATTTATTTATTTTTTGTTCAAATTACTAAACTAATCAGGTGACTCGACAATAACAAATACTCCAATTGAAAAGGGAAATTATTTATTTCAAGCAAAATAAATTCCTGAATCAGAGGCTAACTGTCCTTGCAAGACAAGGTAAAGGGGGAGGGACAACCGCGTAAGAAACATTATTGATTGGAATTTTTTATATCAATAATTTTTTAGATCATGTTTTTAATCTAAAATATTGTAGTATCATTGTGCCATTTAAAACAGAATAAAAATATCATGAAAAAAATATTGTAAACCAATACACTCATTATTTTAATTTAGTATGGATTTTGTTATTTCAAATGTTAAACATAATTTTGATTTGGAGTTTTAAATTTGCATGTGGTATTTAAAATTCATTTATGTTGTTTGGTTCAATTTTGAAAAGGTGATTTGAAACTAATCCCAACATGTTTTCATAAAATGATATTCAAACGATCCAATAATATTTGGTTTGTCTTTTAGCGATCATGTCAGTCGCTATGTTGGAAACGGGAGGAATACTATGTTTTGGTCGGATGTGTGGTGTGGTGGGGTGTCTTTTAGGGTCAGGTTTAGCAGGTTATTTGATTTGTTAGTTCTTAAAGGGGAGTCGGTGTATGAGAT
>Ga0315913_1011049_pt1 | contig 10266 bp, 5 predicted proteins | sample MpolsnodulesMG_FD_207736 | JGI IMG/M metagenome (GOLD analysis project Ga0315913, IMG submission 207736) | Medicago polymorpha root nodule microbial communities from Los Angeles, California, United States - small nodules | ecosystem: Host-associated > Plants > Roots > Nodule | place: USA...
GTAAAACCTTATAAACTTAAAGGACCTATCCGAAACAAACTCGAAACTTAAAGGACCTATCTGAAACCTTAAAAACTTAAAGGATCTATCTGAAACAAACATGAAACTTAAAGGACCTGAGGAGGTATTTGGCCAAAAAATTATTATAACTAATTATGATAAATATTCTAGTCTATCAACTCTCAACTGAAATAAATAAAAAATAACATATAAAGCAGCAAGTTCTTCTTTGTCACAGAGAAAACCCTAACACTAACAATTGAATGCAACGTAAATCTTTTCTTTTTTTGAACTTTGTAAATGACTATAATTTGACTTAAAAGAAAAATTATTTCAATAAAATATTCATATACAATTGCAATATGATTCTAAATTGAAATTACATAAATAATCTAAAGTTTTTGGCTCTCTAATGTATAAGAGATAATGTCAATATTCATTGATCACAATCAAAATAACCATCAACATTTATTAAAAAACATTTATATATCTCTTCATCTTGTCCTTCTAAATTTTGAAATTCTTCATCATTATTCATCTGTAAAATAAAAGTAATAAATATGTTCAAAATAGAATATAAGTGTTTGGAATATGTACAAAATAAACAGATTACAAACATGATAAACGACATCAAATAATGCAACCAACATAGACAACTGAAACCCATCAACATTCTTAGAGTCCTCACCAACGACTACATTACACTATACTAGAGCTGTCAAAACGAACAGCCCGACCCGTTTCGGGCTGGCCTGAACGGGTAACGGGGCTTTTTAGGGCCAGATTGAAAAGCCCAGTTTAAATACGGGCTGGAATTATAGAGCCCGAGCCCGACCCTATACGGGCTCCTGGGCTAACAGGCCAGAAGAACAAATATACACAAATAGTGAGCAAAACAATACCGGAAGGTATATAACTATTGCGCTACAGAATTGGATTGTCATTTCTTTATCTATATACTGTCATAGTAATGCTATTTTTCTAGTTCTGTTTGCATTTGTTGAATAAGAAAATTTATAAATATTGGATGAATTTGTATCAAGAGTGCAAGTAAACCATTACTATTCTAAGTCCTACAATATACAAATTTACAATGTTATCAGACTTCAAGTAAGTTATCGTGCAGTACAATATTATTTTAGCCAATTTATTACATACACACATCTGGAAGCAGCTTTTTGAGGACACGATTGATTTAGTCAAGGGCATGATTTTTCAAGTAAAACTGGAACATGAGCACCAACGTTTAGCTTCATATAAATTAAGAGGAGAAGCCATGTAGGCTTAGTTTTCTAATACATGTAATTCTGATTTTTGAAAGACTTGGCTTCCAAAAAAAAGTAGGCAAATGAAAATCAACGTTGGGGCATGAAATAGCATATCCACTTGTATTTTTTTGGGGCTGCCCGTAGCCCGGACGGGTTACGGGCTGGGCTAAAAAGCCCTGGAAAAATTCGGGCTGCAATTATTCGGCCCAAGCCCTACGTTTTATTCGGGCTTTTGGGCTAGTCCGTATGGCCTGACCCGTTTTGACAGCTCTACACTCTACTGCACTATCTATATTCATTTTTTCTTCAAACTGAGTTTCAAATTAAACTACTACTCCCTCCATCTCACAATAATAGTTTCTTTAGCATTTTTTCTTTTTCTCAAAATAATTGTCACTTTAAAATACCAATACAACATTTATTATTTTTTCCATTATTATACTTTTATTTATTGAATTTCATCCAACTTAACTACTCCACTAACTGCAATTAATAATGATATTTTAGTAAATGATATTAATTTTACCATTGAAATCAACACAATTAATCATTTTCTTAATAATCGTGCACAAACTTTAAACGACTATAATTTAGAGACGGAGGGAGTAGTAGTTTGTTTGTAGCATAAGATACATATACTGTTTTTTTTATGTTCCCATAATTGTAGTTTAATTCAGCTCCTAATTCTAAACACCAAGACAATCATTTAACAAATTAAGGGCTAACATACACTTAACAAATTTCATAATGGATTCATCAATTGCAAATGATAAGAACACGAGACTAGATTAACTAGTTTGAACTCAAAGTCTCCGACACTGAAAAATCACTTCATATAAAATGAAGAAGCAATTAAAAAAAACTCCAAGGACACAAACTGATAGAATAAAATTAGCATGAAAGAAGACATCTAATTCATGATCAATAAACATATGAGAAATGATTATCTAAATTTCCTAATAGTTATGGGGAAAAGTATGTACAAAGCTATCAAATTTAAGATAAATGTTAGGCCATAGTAAAGCAAAATAGGATAATCTTAAATAGTCTTCTAAGGTACAATGTAAATTGACACCGAAGTAACCATTATTGTCAAAATCCCGACTTAAATCCTAAAATCTAGGATTTTTCGACTTTCTTCACCTTCAACGACTCAAATCCATTGTAGAATCTCAAAATAGTCAAAATTCATCGATTTTGACTACGATTTTACAATTTCTTATTTCGATTCTACAAAAGTAGTTGAGTAAAATCCTTCGATTTTGACAACGACGTAACCGAAGAAAAGATGCGAGTTAGTTGAATTCCATAAATAATGGATGTATGCAAAATGAAAGCCAAAAATCATGTTTTATTGAATAGATTACCAGAACATTAATCACTGATGGCGTAGAAGAAACAAAGGCTCGAAGGTACTAGAACGGCACAAAAGGAATAGGCAGCCTCGCGTGCAGGAAGTGGAACAGTGTTGAAGGATCCAAGGCCTCGCGCCCATGAAATGAAACGGCGCAGAAGGAACTGGCGACCTTTCGCGCAGAAGGAAACTTCGAATAAGATTGGTCTCGAGCGCATACAAAACCAAAACAACCGGTAGTGGAATCAAAAGCAAATGAATGTTATCACTGTTTGTCAAATAAACTTACCATGAAAACGGTTATAAATTCAAGAATCTGATAAAATTATACTAAACTATCAGCATAAAAAAAGACTCTTAGTGGAACCACTAATAAAATTAACATAAATAACAAGCAAAGAAAATTAACATAAAGTGCAGCTTGTGTTGCAAAAAAGCATTCTGATCAAAAGAGATTCTGAAGCTGACGTCATCAGAAACACTCACATCAGAAGTTGGATATCAAAAGTTGAAGACTGGAAGCTTCAGATTTGTGTCAAATGTTGTTACTATCACACCTATCATTGCAGAATAATAGAAACCTGAAGCAACGGCTAATTCAGAGGAATTTGAAGGCATTGGATGCTCATTCTTTAGAGAACGTTGGAATAGGACAATAGTACAATTGTACAACCACTATCTCCACTACTCTGCTTTGTGTCTGCATTGTACAAGATCAACAACTGTGACTACGTTGGTATTCCTCTATACATGGAATGGATTTGAAATTGTTCCCTCATAGGACAATAACTAAATCAAGCAACAGATCATTGGTGATCTGATCAAGTTTCAAACGACTCTATTTTTGATGTGCTAGCAAATCAACAACGTCTCTCTCACACCTCTATATAAAGGAGTGAAGAGATGAAGATTTATATAGAGACTCTCAACAATTTTACAAGTACCAAAACTTTGCTGAAATTGTTTCACATCAATGTTCACTTAGAATTTCTTAATAACTTTCATATCTTAGAAATTCTAGAGTCTTAAGAGTCTGTATCTGATTTGTATGGTGAACACCACTGATTGTATATCAAGTGTTCAATCTCAAACAAATTTCTTTGTAGTTCTGTTTGAATAGAAGTCTCTTGCAGTTGTGCTTGAGCATAAGAAGTCTCTTGATTTGGTTCTTGAGCATAGGGAATCTATTGCAGTTGTGTTTGAGTAGTTTGAAGTATCTTGTTAGTTTTAGCTGTGAGCAGGTGTAATCAGATATTTGATTTTAGTGAACTCTCCTTGGAAGTGCAAAGGGAACATGACTACTTCTGGTTTGTGGAAGGAACCTGTATAATTGCTTTGTGTCTTTCTTCTCTCTCTCTCTCTCTCTCTCTCTCTCTCTCTCTCTCTCTGTTTTTTATCAGCTGCATTTAGATTTTGAACATCACTTCAAAAGCTGAACTCTATATGCTTCTGAACAGTGACTTCAGTAGGAGAAAACGAAGAAAAAGCTAACACAATTCACCTCCCCTCTTGTGTTTTTCTTACCTTCAATTAGTATCTAGAGCCTTGGTATGTTGTCTTAAACACTTAACAGTGTAACATAAAAAGATTTGACAACAACATGGCTTCTGTTGATAGCTCAAGCTCTGGTCAGAACAATGTTGTTCCATATGATTATGGTACCTCTGATAAGAAATCTGACTCTAGCAAAGCTCCAAAGTTTAATCGAGATCCTGAAGAATTCTCTTGGTGAAAAACCAACATGTACAGTTATATCATGGGATTAGATGATGAACTGTGGGATATTCTTGAAGAAGGTGTTGGTGACTTGGCTCTTAATGAAGAAGGAGCTGCTATTGATAGAAAGAAACACACCCCTACTCAAAAGAAACTTTACAAGAAGCATCACAAGATGAGAGGAATCCTTGTTGCATTTATACCTTGCACATAGTACATGAAGATGAGTGACAAATCTACTGCAAAGGCAATGTTTGCTTCACTTTGTGCTAACTATGAAGGTAGTAAGAAGGTTAGAGAAGCAAAAGCTCTTATGCTTGTTCATTAGTATGAGTTGTTCAAGATGAAGGATGATGAAAGTATTGAGGAAATGTACTCAAGATTTCAGACCTTAGTCTCTGGACTTCAAATACTGAAGAAAAGTTATGTTACTTCTGATCATGTGGGCAAGATACTGAGAAGCTTGCCTTCTATATGGAGACCTAAGGTTGCTGCTATTGAGGAAGCTAAAGATTTAAACACTCTAAGTGTTGAAGATCTTGTCAGCTCTCTCAAGGTTCATGAAATACGCCTATTACTCTGCCATCTATTGCTTTGCCATCTAAAGGAAAGTCATCCTAAGCTCTCAATTGGATACTCTAATATTTGTTTCAGTGTGCAAGACCATAGACAAAATTTTGTGTCTTTAAAAGCATAGGTACTGAAAAACAAATGAGAGCAATGAAATCTATAAAAAGTGAAGCTTGTGTTGCAAGAAAGCATTCTGATCAAAAGAGGTTTTGAATACTAGAGGTTCTGAAGCTAACGTCATCAAAAGCACTCACATGAGAAGCTGAAGTCATCAGAGGTTCTGAAGGTTCAGAAGCTGAAGACTAGAAGCTTCAGATTTATGTCAAATGTTGTTATTATCACACCTATCATTGCAGACGAATAGAAGCCTGAAGCAACGGTTAATTCAGAGGAATTTAAAGGCATTGGATGCTCATTCTTTGGAGAACGTTGGAAATGGACAATAGTACAATTGTACAACCACTATCTCCACTACTCTGCTTTGTCTGCATTGTACAAGATCAACAGCTGTGACTATGCTGGTATTCCTCTATACATGGAATGGATTTGAAATTGTTTCCTCATAGGACAATAACTAAATCAAGCAACAAATCATTGGTGATCTGATCAAGCTTCAAACGATTCTATTTTTTATGTACTGGCAAATCAACAACGTCTCTCTCACACCTCTATTTAAAAGAGTGAAGACCTGAAGATTTATACAGAGACTCAACAATTTTACAAGTGCCAAAACTCTACTGAAATTGTTCCACATCAATGTTCACTTAGAATTTCTTAACAACTTTCATATCTTAGAAATTCTAGAGTCTTAGAGTCTGTATCTGATTTGTATTGTGAACACCACTGATTGTATATCAAGTGTTCAATCTCAAACAAATTTCTTTGTAATTCTGTTTGAGTAGAAGTCTCCTGAGTTGTGCTTGAGCATAGGAAGTCTCTTGATTTTGTTCTTGAGCATAGGAAATCTCTTGCAGTTGTGCTTGAGTAGTTTGAAGTCTTTTGCTAGTTTTAGTAGTGAGCAGTTGTAATCAGATATTTGATTTAAGTGAACTCTCCTTGGAAGTGCAAGGGGGACATGACTACTTCCGGTTTGTGGAAGGAACCTGTATAATTGTTTTGTGTCTTTCTTCTCTCTCCCTCTCTCTGTTTTTTATCCGCTACATTTAGATTATGAACATCACTTCAGAAGCTGAACTCTATCTGCTTCTGAACAGTGACTTCAGTAGGAGAAAACGAAGAAAAAGTAAACACAATTCAACCCCCTCCTTCTTGTGTTTTTCTCACCTTCATAATACACAATCAAAAAACGTGACAAGTTTAAAAGACTACCACGAAGCTGCGATTTAACGAGGGGAAGTTGCAAAAGGGACAACAAATTAAGGCTATCATAAATTAGTAACATTCTAAGAGAATAACCTTCACAATCCTTCTGAAGATTCTCTATATCAATTTTATCCTGATATACAAGATAAATTAGAATGCTTAAGGTATGAACCAAACTTTGAAATAAATTCAAGTCCTAAAAACAAAAATTGTGGCATAATCATAAATTGCAGTCCTATAAACAAAAACCAACTATATCCGATCAAGAAAAGTCAAACACAGTCATTCAAACAAAGTAAAATGAAAGGGGTAGCGTTTGTTAAAAACTAATAATTTATCATTAATAATTTTTTTGATGAAAGAATAATAATAGAATACTCCCTCGATTCACTATTATAAGCGAAACTTTTCCTATACATTAAATAATTAATGTATCTAGTCTTTATTATGGGTTAGATATATTAGTTACTAAATGTATCTAAAAAGTGAAGTTTTGTTTATAATAATGACCGAAAGAAGTATTAAAAAACTAAGAGAACATCAGTATATACGGTATAATTTTAAAAAATAAATAAAAATTTATACAAGTACGATTTATATAAGTTGCCAAATGATTTCAACTAAAAGCCGTTCTGCTCGTAATATACGAAAATGGTTCATAAAATTGACCTTTAAATGCACCAAAATATAAAATTGACCTTTAAATGCAACAAAATAAAAAAAGCACCGTTGTCTTTTTTTTTTTTTTGGTAATATAAAAACACCGTTGTCTTTACCACCCAACCAAAACATTTTATTTACCTTAAAAAAAATCAAGTGTTGCAGTAGATGCAAAAAGTTGTAGTTTCCAACTTCGTTTGTATTTCAATTACCTATGAGAGGGTAATCTCCACCTTAATTAACTATCCAACAACATACAAATCTCTATAGGCTTGACGATCAAATATCCTGTATCGCACATATGATCTTAGGGTGATCAGAGGAGCAACTTTACATATGGAGAGACGTTAGATCCCTTCTGTTTAATTTTGTCCAAGGGAGACACATAACACTTCAATGTAGTTAAGAGATATTTTACTATGTCTTATAACAACTATTTAATTTGTATAAGGAAACCGTGTGCTTTTTACATTATAAATTCATCAAATCCTTTTTATTTGTTTCATGCAAAAGGGAAAAAATATGGTTAAAGTTATTAAGTTTGTTTATATTACGATCTACTTTCTTTCACTATTTTTCATTGCAATGAACGATGCCGGTAAATCATTTTTCATTATTTTACAATTTTTTTCTTTACTTCTTACCTAACCTTTTATCCCCCTTGAATTACTAACATTTTTATCTTCTCTTTCATCATTACAGCAATTCATGAATGTCGTGCGCACTCTCATTGTGTAGGAAGGATTAACTGTGTGCTTCCTCAGAAACCGCAATGTAGGAATTATGCATGTGGTTGTTATGATTCAAATAAATATCGCTGATGATAAAATGTTCCATGTGTAAGAATTACACATGTGTTTGTTATAATTCAAATAAATATCGTAGATGATAAAATGTTCTATGACATGTCAATGCCATGTTCATCATGTTTTGAAGGGAAAACAACAACAATTGAAGACATAATTTGCTGGGTATTTTCTTTTGTCTTGATTGTTTATTCTCATGAATATGATTAACTAATTTATATTAATTAAGTTTTAGATGATTTTAATTTGAGCGATCTGAATCATGTGATTGTATAAACTCTATTCAATACAATTATTATCCTAGTATTATTCAGTATATTTGTTCTTAATACTTTTCATATGTTGACGAGCTCTTGATTTAGACATAGTATAATGTTTGATCTAACATGTCAAGTTAGGGATTAGGGTGTTGTATAATTGTAGAGACTAGGTGCAATTTACCAAACTGCAAGAATTAATTGATTCGAAAGACTTGATCACTTTAATCTTTGATGTTTTCCAAAACAAATTATTTTTATTTTATTTTTTGTTAAACTGAAATATATGCTCTACATACCCCATTTGTTAAATCTTATTATAATTAAATTTCCACGTTCAGATTGAAACAATCCATGTGGAGACAAACTTATAAATCTTATTATTTCGATACATTTTCAGGATACTTGCTACAAGGTTATCAATCATAATTGGGTTAACATCTTAACTAACTAAACTAACCAACTAAGATTGAAATATGAATTATACTTCAACATGTACAGTAACAAACACACAACAATGCCATAGTAAAGCAAAATAGAATACATCATATCGATACCTTCATAAAATACTTTCATAATTTTACCAAACAAAGAACATATTCAATAATGAATTTTTATTATTCTGACCAAAGTAAGCAATACGTATAGATGGTATATCAAGTAGAGTAATGAAATGCTTTAATGACAGTGTGATTAATTTGTCATCTAATAAGCACCAAAAGAAGATATCATCTAAATTAAAATATGTATAGCCATTATCATAAAGTAAATTGTGAGTTCTATATTTTTTAAAATAACCATTGCATAAACATAAATTACACACATAATAAATAGAGGAAATAGATAATATACACTTCAAGTAAACTCATCCTTAGTCACAATTTGCAATTCCTAATAAATAGAAACAAATTAAACCACATAATAAAACAATACAGTAACAAACACACACCAATGTAACATTAAAGAAGAAAAATAGACGTCCCCATGAGCTTAACTCATTTGATAAGGATAATGCACAATACGTGCAGGGGTCAGGGTTCGAACCTCATACACTCCACTTATTCATCTTTAAGGTTAAGGTGAATTTCTCTAGCCACTAGACTACTTGACAAAAAAAAAACTAAGTTAAAACTTGCAAATTACCTTTTCAATTCTCTCTTGGAACACCCTTTCGATTTTCTCTCGTAATGCCCTTTCAAATCCCTCTTTGATTCTCTCCATACCCTCTTTGGTGTTCTTGCACTGATAAAAAACTTTAAATTTACGTTATTTCAATTTTGTTGAGGTAAAAGCAACACGTTCATATATATATAGGGAGAAAAACATTAATGTGGATAGAAGCTATTCTTAACATATTATTTATTTATATTTTGATAAAATGGAAAGTTGAATTCTGAACATCTTATTTTCATTTAGTATAGTTGACATAAAATATATAACTATATAGAAGACATATTCAAATAGCTAGCCTTTATTTTCAGCACAAGCAAATTTAGTTTTCTTGCTGGATATAAAGCATGCATAATAACTCTCTGTACTCCAGACACAACTCTTCATGCTAAAGAGTGAAGCCTAGATACTTTAAAATGGATAATGTACCATATTTCCTGCGTATTATGCACCGATATCTATTTGATACTTCTCGATACGTATCAGGAGAGTATCCGAAGATTAAATTTTACTTTTATTAAAAATAATTCTTCGATCCTTTTCAGATACATCTGGGATACGAACGATAGGTGGTGGAAAACTGAAATGTGCGGGCTACCTGATGTTTCTATTATATTTGGTATATATGTAATTGACTAAGTAATGATGTCACTAGTGCAAATCAGGGATACAAAACATGTTTTTTTGAGATTTAAGACCTGTTTTTTGCCGGGGTTATATCATCGGGTGATGTAAGTTTGAGATACGACATATGTTTTTTATTGGGTATAAAAACAACATATTGTACCTGTTTTATCTAATAAACTGGTGTGATATATGTATTTGTAACCCCACTTTTACACTAAAATAGGTGTAAAACCGCACATATAACACCTGTTTGAATACAAAATCAAGTGTGATAACAAACATATAACACCCATTTTATCAAAAAACAGATGTGAGAAAGCTAGTAGCAAATTAAAAAAAAATTAACCTGCAGGCATCGTCAGCTACAGGTTATTCAATTCCACAATACTTTTATTTTTATTTTTTGCAGTGAATATCATCTAATGTTTCTTCAGAAACCAACATAGATATATAACTAATTATACTACAATGGTGTCTTGGGATAAATGCATACATTTTTTATTTATTTTTTTCAA
>Ga0315913_1011050_pt1 | contig 10265 bp, 5 predicted proteins | sample MpolsnodulesMG_FD_207736 | JGI IMG/M metagenome (GOLD analysis project Ga0315913, IMG submission 207736) | Medicago polymorpha root nodule microbial communities from Los Angeles, California, United States - small nodules | ecosystem: Host-associated > Plants > Roots > Nodule | place: USA...
ACTGCTTTTTGGTGGGGAAATGGCGGATCCACGAGACGAGGTATACACTGGTTATCGTGGAAAAAGTTACATGTCCATGAGAACCATGGTGGCATGGGATTTAACGATTTAACATCCTTTAATGTGGCAATGCTTGGTAAACAAGGGTGGAAATTCCAAACAGAAAACTCCAGCCTTGCTACACGTTTATTTAAGGCTCGTTATTTTCCTAACAACGATTTTGTAGGGTTAAAGCTTGGGTCTAATCCGAGTTATGTGTGGCGAGGTATTTTAGTGCAAAGATGGTCATTAGGCAAGGGGCGAGATGGCGAATAGGCACATGTGCAAATATTCTGTTGCTTGGTGCTTCGTGGTTGAAAGACGGATTGTCTTTGACAACTAAAAGCCATATGTATGCGTTGTTGGCTCGTGTAAAGGTGAAAGATATTCTTGATCAGACATCCAAGGCATGGAACGTTCCTTTAATCAATATTTTGTTTGATCAAAATACGGCCCAACTAATTTTGAATCCTTCTCTTCAACATTTAGTTAATGAGGATAAGTTGAGTTGGAAAGCTGAAAAGAATAGTTGTTTAATTTTCATCATTTACAGATTGCATATAGGCTAAATTTAAGTAAATATAAGTTGAAAAGAATGGTTATTTGTTCTTCGATGCAGTCATAATCAAATCATCAACTCCAGTTGAAAATCTACTGAAGCTCATCCCTGACAATCATTTTATTATAAAGGTCAAACCAAATTTTAATTTGCTTAATTTTGATTATTGTTATCAAACAAATCGAATACACTTTTGCTTAGTTATGTCATAAATATTATTCGAAAGTATAACTCGATCCTCGTGTTCGACACTTGGTCTTGCCGTTTAATTTTACTACTTGCACGATGTCGTACACTTGCGAGAATCGCCATCACGCACACAACAATCCTCGTCTTCAAGAGATGTTGCATGTCTATTCTCATACCCTTAATGGACGGTCTATACACGTGACAAGCATTATAAATATGGTTGACAATAGTTGAAGTTCTACTGCTCTTTTTCCTTAAATTAGTAAGAATTTGCCTCAGAGGAACATTTGAGTCTGTCAACTCACGAAGGTATCTACTTTCATTTGGGCTGGGATGTCCAACGATTTTACAACCTTTTCAACACATTAGCCATCTCATGGTTGCGTCTATCGTCCCAAACTTTGAGGCTCCAATCACCAACAATCAACAAATACCCTCTAACACGAAACATACACTCACATTTCACCGAACCAGATATTCTGCGCCTAGAAAAATTCTTGCACTCGGTATATGAACCTCCACTTTCGTATATCATTCTAACAAATGAATTTATGTCATTTCCACCTTTATATGATTTATCAATAATGGTTGAAAATCCTAACTTCCTTGCTTCCTCTCGAACCCACCACATCAAATCGTTTCGTGTAGCAAACTTTTGTTTGGTGGTAAACTGTTCTTGATGATCAATAGAAACAACAACATCTGGAGGTACAACAAGTGATGGAGAATCATATACTTTCACATCGTCGTAAGGAATATCAACATTCGGTGGGGGATCCTCAACTTTCACATCCTCGACTTTGGCATTTATCAATAAGGGTTGAAAATCCTAACTTCTTTGCTTCCTCTCGAACCCACTACACCAAATCGTTTTGTGTAGCAAACTTTTGTTTGGTGGTAAACTGTTCTCGATGATCAATAGAAACAACAACATCCGGAGGTACAACAAGTGATGGAGAATCATATACTTTCACATCGCTGAAAGGAATATCAACATTCGGTGGGGGGTCCTCGACTTTGTCATTTTCGAAATCATCTATAAATTCAAGTCAAACAATCGACGACACAATACGAGGTTCAATGCCAGGTGTCAATTCATGGGAGGCATCAATACGAACATCCATAGGATGGCCAGAAAAACTAGGCAGTTTCTGTACTAGTGTTGTTCAGATTATACAATCCAAAATACATTGATGGTGCGTTTTTTTTTATTTTTTTTTTTTTTTTTTTTTTTTTATAAAAAAACACAATTTAGTCATTTTTAGGTGCTTGTTTTAGATTTATCACAAAAAAAATTGACTCTAAAATGAAAAAACTTTCAGGATTAGCAAACACACCCTTAACACAAAAACCATTATTGATATTGTTACAATGCCTGTTAGCAAGTATCATTGTTATGCTGATTATTGTTTGCGTTCAAGAGTTACTGAGAATGAATTGATAGTCATGCCACTCTCTCGGAGTTGGGAATGCTAGTGCAGATTTTTTTGGCTAAATTAGGTGCTGCCAACGATGACAAGTTCAAGATTTAGGATTCTCCTCTGAAAAATTTAAATTCTTTTTATTTTAAGTGACTCCTCGAAGATTCTTTATCTTCATAGTTAAGTTTTTTTTTTAAGCATGTTTACCAAAAAAAAAACTTAATTCAGATAACTAGAAAAGTGTGAAGAGATTCTAGAAAAGGTTAGCCCAGTTGTGTTTGAGTGTATAAGGAAGGCTTTAAAAAGTGTTAAACGCCCCCTTATGCCTTAACCCATCTGTAGACTATAAACCAATTAATCTATACACCAACACTTTAATATTGATAGACCCAAATTTAGCATCACCTTTGGTTGAAACGCAGACATGTAGTATATCTAATCATTCAACTATTTGACCAATTAAAAAGCTTGTTCGCATTTGTTTAATGTTGATATAGAAGGACATGTTACATGAACCAGGTTATTTTCCATTGTGAAAGTGATAGATATTCAATGTTCCAGTTTGTACAAGGCAAAGCATCACATTATACCATATATCGACTTACGTCGTAAAAGTACTGCACTGCACTTCCGAAGTACAAACGGGAAATTCTTATTATTTGTGGATCGTAGAATCTTCAATTACCCATCAGAAACGACAGCGCACAACAACTTCCTCCTCGCTTTATTTTTTCTTTGCCTGTTATTATTCTTTGACATTTTTTATTGGTAAGAAATTTTGGAGAGGAATATAATATATGGTTATGGTTTCTCTTCCCACACTACCAACTAAGATGACTAAGCAAGTATGCTCACCATCTCTTTCTAGAGAGAGAAAAGAGATAGGAGCTTTTCACTAATCACATTGTTTTATCAAGGAGAATGGGGATATTAAAAACTACACTACTTTAAAAACTACTTCAATTATTCAATATATAAATTAATATTTCACTAATCATGTATTTTTAAAAAATGCTAATGAATATCTTCAAATATTAAATAACAAGTAATTAAAAATAAATTAAATTATAGATTGTATTCTTAGAAATCGTGGTTGGACTTAACCCATCCTTATAAAAACAACCTGTGATGTAAGGATGTCTGCAAATATAAACACATATTTCGACCATCTCTCATTCAATGCAAGACTCATACACCTTTCATGTTCAACACTAGGGGTGGGCATGGTTCATGATGAAAATTGAACTGAGCTGTTTGTCAAATTTAAAATAATTGAACCGAACCGAACAGGTCCAAACCAAATTGTTATTATTGCAACTGTTGAGAAAAATGCTAATGAATATCTTCAAATATTATATAACAAGTAATTTAAAATAAATTAAATTATAGATTGTATTATTAGAAATTGTGGTTGGACTTAACTCATCCTTATAAAAACAACATGTGATGTAAGGATGTCTGCAGATATAAACACATATTCCGATTCCGACCATCTCTCATTCAATGTAAGACTCATGCACCTTTCATGCTCAACACTAAGGGTGGGCATGGTTCAGGATGAAAACTGAACTGAGCTGTTTGTCAAATTTAAAATAACTCAATCGAACAGTTCCAAACCAAATTGTTATTATTGCCACTGTTGAAAAAAAATAAACGAAATCAAATTTTTGAAGTTTTTAAAACCGAACCTTAATGTTATGAACCAAACTGTTTCGAAACAAATTGATAAATCATGAATTGAACTGAACCGAACTGTTTCAATTTAGTTCCAAAATTATTAGTAATGGTTCAATTTTTTGTTCGGTTCAGTTCAGTTCAACAATTCAGTTTTTTTTTGTTGCACACCTCTATTCAGCACTATTGGGTTTGGTGCGTGAATATAAATAGTTGGGGGTTAGATAGCAAAAAGTTGATAACATGTGACCCAATTGATATTAGACGAGGATACCATCTTAATGTGCTTAGTATAATGATGTTGAACGAGGTGTTTGAAAAGATAAACTGCATTTACATCACCGCATTAGACTAAAGTATGTAGCCTTCGTGACAAAACAGTGAAGCTCCATAAGTAATTAAGTTCCTAAGCCAACAAGGCTCAAAAGATACATTAACAACACCAGGGTACTCGACTTCAACACTAGATCAAGACAAGGTTGGTTGTCGTTTCACAAACCACACTACTCTTAACATGTATAAATGTTACATAAAACAGTTGTTATTTTTCGTTGATAAAATTTAAAATTCTCGTTGTCATACGTGTTAATATCTGCTTTGAGTTTCGTAAATATGACATTAAATGATTGTACCTCCTTTTGTTAAGCAAATAGGGGTAGATGGTTTGAACCATCTGCAACTAATTATGTAGATAGAATAAAAATTGAGAGTATAAAAGACCATGTGAGATAAAACCTAGCATAGTAAAAGCAAAAACAAATGAAGCAAATGGGTGATACAGTACAACCCCGAAGGGTAAAGAATTAAAAACAAGATAAACAAATTCAAATTTGGAGTCTAGCACCCACACAAAACATGCACATTCCAACGAACCCGCGTATAAACGTGAAATCAAATTGCAAATATATGGTGTATGAATTGATGAGCACTGAAACACGACATTGAGAATGGCGAATGGACTCAGCTGCCAACACAGAAACAAATCCACGACCTGACAACTAATTGTGACAAAGCCAACAACAATAAGTATTAACGACTATCAAACAGACGAAAACATCGTATAAAGAGCGAAACCAACGCCTTTTTGAGATGAAGATTTCGAAGCAAATGGATAAGACAAAAACCAGCAATTGCAACAACAAACTGAACCACAACGCCACATCAAGCACAAACTGGAAATCCCTTAACAAGCTGTGAATCAATTCGAATCAACCAAAACTCATGTTCACAAAAAAAAAAAAAGTCAGATCGGAAAAGGGGTAGATCGAACCATATGAACAAACAAAACAACAACGAACCCAAATGCGAGAAATCTATAGATGCCACAACGAACCCAAATGCGAGAAATCTATAGATGCCACAACGAACCCATATGTGATAACCACATCTAGGAACGTGAACAAGTTGACAAGCCCAAGCATTAAACCATATGAACAAACAAAACAACAAGAAACCCAAATGCGATAAACCTATAGACGCCATAGCGAACCCATATGTGATAACCACGCCTAGGAACATGAACAAGCTGACAAGCCGATGCAAAATCGAGCATGATATGTGAACAAAGTCCGTCATAGATGGAAGCGTGGACGACAACAACTTCGTAACAACAACAACGACCCAAACCCAAATATAGATTTCGAATAACACGATGTAAGAAAGCATGATCAGAGAATAAAGGGCGGACGACGACCACAACGGTGATGCCATTAGTTAACTCCCAACACAAGTGTTAGAAACAAACTCTAACGAGTTTTTCGTGCGACCCAAAATGGGAGTTAGATGGTAACACAACCAAGAGGATCACAACCACCATAAACCATGCCTACATTGTGGACAACTTATATAGATTTTGGAGAGCGTGGTGGTGGGTGACGGAGGGTGTCTCGTTTTAGAGAGAGGACAAAGCAAAGTCGGTTTAGAGAGAGAGACTTTTATAAAATAACAATAATGATAGGGGCTAAAAACTAGTAGTATATACTAACACTTTCATCTTATCAAGCACATGTTGAACTGGAAGCTCCTTATTGCAAACAATATGAACATTTCTCTCCTTTCAAATACTCGAAACACACTCGAGCCAAATATTATGAAAACTTGACAAAATCTTTTTATAGCATGAAACCACCAAATGGTGTGTCAAAACTAAAATCTTGCTTTTATGTTCAAATGATTAACAATGTCAGATATTTTAAATATCTACATTTTTAGACAAGAAAGGTTGCAAGACTAAAAAAGCACACACAAATATTTACATTTACCTCCTTCTAATATTTCAATTTTTTATACAAATATTTACACAAATATGAATTTCTTAAAGAAAAAAAAAATCTAATATTTCAATAGTAATTGAGTTCTATAATTCAAATTTTAACTTTTGTCTCTCCCTAAATATTTAATTGATTTTTTTCTTCTTTCAATTGTAAATTCTAATTAATTTTATACGCACCATGCCTAAGTTTTCATTTCTATTTTACGTTTATGATATTCAAAACACATCAACCATTAACAAGAATAGTTTAGTGGAAAATTCGTAAAAATTTTAACTAATAAAAATGTGTATTGAAATTGTCTCTCATAAAATGTATTATACTTTATACATGCATCGGTAAATCACAATCAATTATTTTTATGATTTTTATACGTATAAAAAAATAGTTCTAAAATCATAAATATAATTGATTGTATATGTATTTATGATTAAAAAGTCAAACTTATGATATGACTATTTTTTTTAGGATAAACTTATGATATGGCTATTGTAATTGATTGATATACTGAAAGAAAATATTTACCATAAATCCTATTGTGCTTACCCAACAATACTATACCCGACTTGTCCTCTATAGTTTTTTTTTGGTTAACTGCCCTCTATAGAAATTTATTTTTGACAAAACCCTCTATAGAAATTTAGTAAAGGAGATTCATTTCTATTTAAAACAGTACCAAAGAAAGTTAAAAGAGATCATGTTTTTTGACCAAGCAGAGTCAGTTTTCCTTTATTCATTGAAAAATTGAGTAAGTTTATAGCTACTCCACTCTCCCATTGTGATGATATTAGTACCAGCCTACTAGGTAATTTCATAAAAAAATATTCAAGATCCAACAGCACGTGTAGATTGACAATTAAAATAAAATAGAGGAATATAAGACCCAGTATAAGACCAAATATGACCATTATATTGTATTATATAATAGGGTAGGACCGTGTGAGACTTTAGTGGTCTATATAAAGAGCTTAACTTGTTGGGTAGTCTTAAGACCATTTCATACACATTATTAATCAACACCTTCATTTCTAATCTCTCTTGCTCTCTCCCCCCCACCCCCATACGAACTAGCTAGATATATATTAAAAAAAAATATATATCTTGCTTAATTGTCGTGGGTTTATAGGGATGGATTTTATGAAGAAGTGTAAGAGGGTATGGGGAAGCAACAAGAGATTATATCCAGAAGAAAGTGGCAGTGGAAGCTATGGCAAATTATCAAAAAAGAGTCACAAAAAACAAAGGGATAATACTAAGAAAGCACCACATGGTTGTCTTTGTGTCTACGTTGGACCAGAGAGACAAAGATTCGTAGTCAAGATCAAAATATTCAACCATTCTTTGTTCAAAACTCTTTTAGAAGATGTTGAGAATGAATATGGATATAGAAATGATGGTCCTTTATGGCTTCCTTGTGATGTTGACTTGTTCTGTGAGGCACTTGTGGAGATAGAAAGTGCTGAGGATGATTTAGGTTTTGTGGGTTGCAATTTTCCCATGGTTCACAAACACAACCCAGTTTCTCATTCTTCATTGTCTTGTCGCTCTTCTAACCTGAGTTGTGTTGCCAATAACGAGATTTTGGTATAAAGTTGTAAAATTAACTGTTGCAGATATATGTATCTCTCCTAAGATAGAGTACGTGATAAAATTCCAAATAGAATTTTCCTTAAAAAAAAGAAATTCCAGATGGAATTTAGTTGGAGCATTTTTGTGCCTATCTTCTTTATACATTTTTTTTGAAGGATTCTTCGTACATTTTTGTTGACCGAAAGATAGAGAAAATGATACATACATTTTTATTGAACGAAAGATAGAGAGCGAAAAGAAGAGAAAATGTTTTTTTAAAAAAATAAATGTTAGTATTTTTTTTTTGAAGTAAAAATAAATATTAGTATGTTAATTGTTATTACCTTTGATTAAAAAAGTATGTTAATGTTCTCCTTGTCAAGACTTGAATTTTGAAGTTTTAACTTGTCAACTTTAGTTAAATTCAATTGAGCTACCCACCCTCAACAAATAAAATAATTTAAATATAAAAAAGAGATAAAAAAAAAAGTATTTCTTTACAATCAACATAATTTACAGACTATAAAAATAAAAATAAAGAGAATAAAAATGAAAATATAAGCCGTGATAATAAAATAAAATAAAATATAGGGCATGATAAAAATTTCTAATTTAATTTATTTCTTTAGAAAAATAAATTGGAACATTTTAGTTTGATTTTTTTTAACATAAATAATTAAAAATAAGATAAAAAGATACTAATAACATATTATATAATTAATTAACTATTTTTGAACGGAGACTGTTGTTGTTCTTTTGATTTTATCATCTAATTATTAATTTTTATTTATAATTTGAATTGATTGGATTTTAAAGTGAAGACTCATTTTAATCTTTAAATTAAAACAAACTATGAGACCCAATATAGTTCGTAAAAAAAAAAAACTTTAGTCTTCAAAAAGTAACCAACGTGACTTAATTTTCATCCATTTAACATTGTGTTTGAATGCATGTGAACCTAAGAGAAAAGAAAAGAAAGATGAACAACCAACTCCTTTAGTTCTCAACCTTGGTCCGATAGGAAGATATATTCGGAACAGGATTTCCTGCTGTAACAGCAGGGTGCTGTAATCAATTACAACCATATAATCACAATTGAATGATCAAGATTGTTTTAACTAAAAACACACAGTTTCAATCTCAACCGTTTGATCTGAGATGAACAGCTGAGATTGGAAAATGTGTGTAGCTGTGGGCCTTTTCTACAGCAGGGAAACCTGATCCGATAAATCCTTGCAAGTCACCATATGAAATTCTTAACTCAAGGAGGAACTTTCTTAGCTCACAACTTATTTCATTTTCCTTCAACTTTCCGCTCCTCACATTCAACATATAAGCATATTAACACATATTCTATAAGAACTCTTTACCGATTATGAGATTATCTAGAAGTGAGTTTTATTTTAAGTTATGTTTTAGTCGATTGATAGTCTTGTTAACTAATCGACTAGGTTGGTGGATTAATTGTTTAGCCAATTGGTTATTTAAAAGTTGATAAATTAGAATGATCTTAATAATGTTTATGTATGAATCGCAAATGGAGTATTAAAGATTAATGTTCAATTTGCGTAGAATGCATCCTCGTAGAATGTGAGAAACTTGATGGCATTCCTAAAGGCATACTCCATCTGTCCTATATTATAAGCAAAACAAAAAGAAAATCACACTTATTAAGAAAACTAAAATATTGTAGTTTGTAACATAGTTTCTGGTGTTATCCTTGAAATAAGTTTTATAGAAAAATAATTTTCATTGGTTGATGATTATAGAGAAAATTGAAGGAATAACAAATTGAATGCAGTTTGCATTTAATTTTCCTTTGAAAAAGATGATTTTTTGAAATAACATAATTAAATATGATAAAAGTAGGTTTGTTTTGCTTATAATTTGGGACAAAGAATATGAGTTTTTTTTGCTTATAATTTAGGATGTATTTAGGAATGCCATCAAGTTTCTCACATTCTACCGGGGTGCATTCTACGCAAATTGAACATTAATCTTTGTACACAAAAACATAATCATCCTATCAATTTATAAAAAATACTAAATAAAAAATAATTAATGCACTAAGAACATCTTCTATGAAAATTATTTTAGCTAACAGAGACTACTACTTATTTGGTACCCAATTGAGGATGAGAAAAATGGCTATGAATAATAGATAGCACACCTTGTACAAGCACCCTTTATATCCTCCTGATGCATGGCCCCCAAAATTTTAAAAGAAAGGAAAGGTGTATTTTTTGACTAGTAAATGAGATGATACAATTTAGGCTTAATTACAGTTTTAGCCCCCTAACTTTCTCAAAGTTGCGATTTTGGCCCCTAAGAAAAAAAACTACAAAATAAACCCCTAAGTTTTGCAACTGTAACAGTTTTGGCCCCCCAAGGCAAAAAAAAAAAATGTGGCACCCACTTAGGGTGCCACGTCAGCGTAGACCGAGTCAATATCAGTCTTGGGGGCTGAAACTGCTACAATTGCAAAACTTAGGGGGCTGTTTTGTAGTTTTTTTTCTTAGGGGGCCAAAATCGCAACTTTGAGAA
>Ga0315913_1011054_pt1 | contig 10264 bp, 10 predicted proteins | sample MpolsnodulesMG_FD_207736 | JGI IMG/M metagenome (GOLD analysis project Ga0315913, IMG submission 207736) | Medicago polymorpha root nodule microbial communities from Los Angeles, California, United States - small nodules | ecosystem: Host-associated > Plants > Roots > Nodule | place: USA...
ATCAGCAATGCAGTGATGAGAAGATAGACACTGTTTCTGCTGCCGGGCTTGAAATGGTGGAGCTTTTGATTTTTGCTGCTCAGATGTTGAGGGACATGGAAACCACTACGGTTCCTGGTACAGAAGTTCGATGATGTAAAATTCAAAAGGAGAGAATGAGATAGCTTTACTGAATTTGTCAAGTCAAGGGGAGAAAATGAAATTGTGCCATACGATCATATTCTTCTATGCGTGTGATATTTGTAAATTTATAACCCTCCTATATCGCATTAGTTAAATATTTTTCGTGAAGTTTATTATACAATACACTACAAGTCTACAACTCAACTTTCACGTTCTTGGAGGACATCACTCAAACAAAAGAAACCATACACTTTTTTGAAAGGAATAGGCCATACACTGTTGTATTATTATTTTTTGTTTTGGAATATACACTTATATTAATAAATACTTACCTTCCCTCAAAAAAGAAATTAATAAATACTTACCACCTTGTCCCAAAAAAAAAAATACTTACCACATAGTTGCGAGGAAAAAGATATTTACTCAGTGATGGCGCTTTGAAAATCATTAGCGTGTATTTTTTTATTTTTTTTTTGTCTAAGATGAAGTGGTAAATCGCTGAAATTAAACTCACACACTGTGAGGTCCCGAGTTCGAACCCGAGTCATGACATCTGGCCTTGCAATTTTGGCATTTGTCAGTTGGCTTTAAAAATCATTAGCGTGTATGGTTTTGTAATGGCAATTTTATTTTCTAAAAAAAATGATTTTAATTAAAAGTTAACTATTCACTTCGGTTCTTATTATAAAAAATGATTCTTTTTTTTAAATTCATTGGATTTGGTCTATATTACAAACTAAATATATTTGTTATTGAATGAATAGTTTTTTAAAATAAAGAGCCAGAAGAAATATTTATGTTTTAATGAGAATGAGGAGAGAGGAAAGGGTCGAGTGTTAGTGGAAAGTGAGAGTCAGAGAAGACGGAGATGGATGATGATCGATGGCAGTCTTACAACACCGTTTACACGAGCGCGAAAGCAGGAATGGAAGGTGTTGACAAAGAAAAAGTACAAAGGATTGTTTATGAAATGAGCAAAGGATCCAAATATTTTCAGAATGAGGAAAGGAAGGAGTCTTTTATCAAACATAAAGTTCAAAACATGCGTCTTCACTTTTCAAACCTTACACACTCTGATTTATCACATTATCAAAAGATTGCTGATAAAAGAATTCTTGAACTTGAAGCTTCTCGCGACCTTTCAAGGATTTGGTTACATGTAGATATGGATGCTTTCTATGCAGCAGTTGAGACTTTAAGTAATCCTATGTTAAAGGGCATTCCAATTGCTGTTGGCACCATGTCTATGATATCCACTGCCAATTATGAGGTTTTTTTCCTCCATTTATTATTTTGCTTTAATCTATTCCACTATTTATTATCCTCCTTTTTGTCTTTTTTCAGGCCAGGAAATTTGGAGTTCGTTCTGCCATGCCTGGCTTTATTGCACGGAAGCTATGTCCAGAGTTAATCTTTGTTCCAGTTGATTTCAACAAGTATACTTATTACAGTGATTTGACCAGAAAAGGTTTTTTTTTTTTTTTTTTTGTGTCACTGATTTTTATATTATGGTTTTTCCCTTAATTACTGATGGTAGCTTAAAATGCGCATGTTTGTTAGTTTTTCAGAGGTATGATCCAAATTTCATCGCCGGTAGTCTGGATGAAGCATACCTTGATATAACTGAAGTTTGCAGAGAAAGAAATGTCAAAAGTGAAGAAGTAAGTTGGTGTTAGATTAAAATTGCAATGGAATGAATACCTTCATATGTATTAAACCTCTTTTTTCCCTCTAAAAATGGAATATGTAGATTGCTCAAGAAATCAGAGTCGATGTTTATGAAGAGACTGGTCTCACATGTAGTGCTGGAGTGGCACCGAATCGCTTACTTGCTAAGGTTCTGTATGATATTTGGCAACTATATTTCCCATATCGGTTACATTTGCTAGTTTTAAATCATATTATCATTCTTGTAACATTTGCTAGTTTTAAAGCATATGTTCATTCTTGCAACCTTAAATCCATATGCATTACTTCTATGCTTGCCACTTCGTGTTTTCTTTTTATTTTTTAAATAAAATACATTGAGGGGAGGAAACTGCACTTGCACATTAACCAGGAAGGCAAAACCTTTATGAACTTTTACCTGTATATCTCAATCAACAACAGTTGCCCAATTCGGATAACTTATACATTAAATTTACTAGATAACACTAAATGGGGTGACTGTGTGCTAGCTTTGCGTTAAAATATATAGATTTTTATATCTGTGTTCCGTGTTTTGCATTGTCTGCGGTTTCTACTTTGAATATCATGCATCAATTGTACTTCTTTCAAGCGCTTCTTAATCTGTAGAAACTCAAAAGTAGTAATGATGTATACTGTAGTGATTGTTTGATCACCTGGGGAAATTTCATACTATGAATTTATGTTATTGACATTTTACTCTCCTATAGGTTTGCTCAGACATAAACAAGCCAAATGGACAGTATGTTTTACCAAATGACCGCTTGGCTGTTATGACTTTCATATCCTCCCTTCCTATCAGAAAGGTCTGTTTGAGCTGTATACTAATTTCATCTTGCCAGTTATTATAAAATTTATTGGCTTTGTTCCTAGTTGCGATGGTGACTTTCCTATGTTTATGTCTTTGAAAGAGGTGCCTTTCTGATAAAAAGTGATTGATAGTGTTGACAGATTGGCGGCATCGGTAAGGTCACTGAACATATTTTGAAGGAAGTTTTTGGAATAAGCACATGTGAGCAGATGCTGGATAAGGGTGGCTATCTTAGTGCTCTTTTTTCTCAGTCAACAGCAGGTTAGCTATCTGTTTAAGTATTTCCGTTTTTTTCAGCATCATTTAAATGGCCAGCTAGACTAATGTTCATACGGTTTTTTGAACATTTTTTTTTGTCTTTCTAATGTCTATTTTGAAAATTCTATCTTCCACTTTCTGGTTTCTACAACCAGTATTTGGCATGTTTGTAAGTTTAGCTTCATATAAAGGATTACTAACAATAATTTATGAACTCTAGTCAAATGTTTCATTCTAAATTAATCATGTAAAATCCTTCTTTTAACATAGGACATTTTATCGATTTGTTGCAGATTTTTTTTACTCTGTGGGTTTAGGTTTGGGAAAGACGGATTCTCCCCAAGTAAGATTTCGGAAAAGTATCAGCAATGAGAGGACGTTTACTGCCACTGAGGATGAAGCGCTGTTGCATAAAAAATTGGGTATATATGTCTTGTCAGTTATTGTTTATCTTTCAGGGAATTCCGATAGATTTTAAATTTTCAATGTTGTCATCATAATTGTAGTTCATCAGTTTGAAGGCGAACTTCTTAAATTGAAACTCAATTGTCTCGGATTTTGTCAGTTTAGGTTGCAGTTTGTTACACATTCATGGCTTTGACTAAGTTTAGCTGATGACTATTACATGCTGAGATTATGAATTAGACAAGTTTTTCGATATATTAAATTTATCACCAACAAATGAACCATGCAAAGCTTATGTTTGCAGCGGAGCTTGCTGAAATGCTATCCACAGACATGCAAAAAGAGGGTCTGCATGGGAGAACGTTAACTCTTAAACTGAAAACTGCTTCTTTTGAGGTACTTGTGATGTCTTGACTCTTTTTTTTTTAATAATTTTCTGATTATGGTAAGGTAAATTATTGGCCTGGGTACCTCTGGATAAAGCTTCATTAAAAAAAATAGTTATTATGATTTGTTCAAGTCCCTTGAGGGATGTGTTATGGTCACCCTGCATTTTACTATCCTACCATATTTCTCTTGCAAGTGCTAAGAAATACACAATCTATAGGTTCGGAATAGAGCTGTGACTTTACAAAACTACATCAACTCAAGTGATGATATTTTGAAGCATGCATCAAAATTGCTGAAAGCTGAACTTCCTGTTTCTGTACGATTAATAGGTATATGTTTCCATTAACTTGTTTTATTGTTGGCAATTATTAAGATGGTCCTCAAGGCCAATAGAAGAGGGTTCTTGCTGCTTATAGATATAGTGTGTGAGAAGGTTCACATGAGTTCCTTGTCTAAGTTAGTGCATAACAAATATTTTTTTTCTTCTCCTCTTAGGCCTTAGAGTATCACAGTTTAGTGGACAAAAGTGTGGTGCTACACCTGATCCTACACAGAAGACTATTACCAATTTCATTACTTCAGGAGAAGCCAATAGGAAAAATAGTTCTTTTTCAGATGTTACAGACCACGACTTTGTCCCTGATACAGAAACTGATCTTTCCCTTGACAGTAGGCACACAGATCAGCTTGATAGCAGAGATCCTTTTGATGGTAATCATTCGTTAGATGTAAATTACCAAAGCCCCACTCTTCAGAAAACTGGTGGTGCAGAGAAGGTATATCTACCATTCTCCACCCTTATTTTTCTAAGTAGCGATATATATTGATATACATCAACTTCAGCAATCGAATGATTGTTTTGGCTGATTGAGGAGCATGCCAATGTTTCCGTATTACTAATTTTTATGTCCTCTGCTGTATTTACCAGGTGCGAACTTCTGACAATGCTGATGCAAGTTCTAACCACAGTGGATGTACAGAGGTTCTGGGATCAACTTCTTTCCAAGGGCAGTTCGAGGGCAAAAATGTGAATAACGGGCCTAATCTCCTGGAGGATGATAAGTCTAATTCTTGTCAGGAAATGACAATGTTGTGGTTGGATGACTATAAATGTTCACTCTGTGGAGCAGAACTTCCTCCAAGTTTTGTTGAGGAAAGATTAGAGCATTCTGATTTCCATTTTGCTGAATTGCTTCAAAAGGAAGAGTCTAGTATTCGTCAAGCATCTGTTCCGATTCAAAGGTAAAATATATACCTCTTACCATTTGTCGTAGTTTTTACAATTGCAACAAAATAGTGGGATGTGAATTAAACAGAGTGTGACTTCATATTTTCTGTTTAAGGTATTTTATGTGATTAATCTTGTTTCTTCCAGTCAGGGTCAGAAGCACCGAAACAATAGTCAAAGCAAATCCAAGAAGCAAAAGTTGACTCACAAGGAGGGCAAGCATACGCCCATTGATCATTTTTTTGTTAGAGAGTAATCAAAGCTTATGATGTTGGTGTAGCATAAACTCAACATATGGCCGTTATTATTGGCTAATAATCTATATGTTATTTTTGCATGTGATATGTATATGTAACCTCTAAGCTGCTAGGATTGCTCTAGTAGTGAGAGATTTGGGTAGCATGCATGAGGTTTTAAGGTTAAAACCGCATTGTCTTCATTGTACACAATAAAACATATGTATAATTTCTATTTATAATTATGGTTGTTTTATGAACTTTGATATGATGAATAAAATAGAGAAACTCATTGAGGGTCCTGAATTAAAGCAAGACTATTAGAACAAGGGATATGATCATATATATTTTTTATTCAAACAGACTCAAAGGGGTGTGGGTGTCTTTCCTTTTATTCACAATTTCGAACTTCAGATCTTATTTAAGAGATCTCCATCTCATATGACAAGCGGATATATCATATAATAATAATAATAATAGTAGTAATACAAGTAAATAAGGCTAAAAAGAAGCTGCAAGATGTGTTACCGTTAATCTTCCCTACCTAACATAACCACTCATTAAGCGAAACTATGTATTGCACTATCCATTCTGCTCATGTTATTAATTTATTGATTTTTGTGGTGGGGATGTTGGACCGTAGCACCGACACTTCTCATTGAAGACATGTCTAAGTGTCCGACGTGTATCAGCATCTGACACATGTGATTACAATGTCATTTTCTCAAAATTTTCTTGTTGTCGACGTGTCTGTCATTGTTCATGTCGTGTCTAGTGTCTGACATGTGTCAGTGTCTGATATGACAGATATGACCCTGGCACATGTGATTATATTAAATTATGTCATTTTCCAAAAGAAATATTGGTATTGATGTGTTGGTGTCCGTGCATGTCTGTTGTATGTGTTTCATAGCTTTATATTCAATATAATCTAATAATGAACAATACTTGGTTGGTGCAAAAATGATGGAAAACTAAAAGAGACAAGAGTGAAAACAGCCAGTTCTAATGCCGAAAATGGAGGTCACAGACGCCGTCAGTCTCATGCATTGCACCACTATAACTCAAAAGCTGAGGAGAATCTGCACAAGGATGTGGACAACAAATCAAATGATCATTACAAACTTCCCAAACATCAAGCTGAAGGGAAAGACTTGCATTCACAGAAGGAAGAGAGCAAAGAGATGAGAAATCACAAGCTAAACTTGATGATTATACATCTCACAGACAAGGTGGTTTTTTCTGAAAGAAAAGAGGATCAACGTCCTACCTCGAGGAAAAAACCTGCATTCAGGAAGAAGAAGGTTCCAGTGGATTCAGGAGACGTTAATCTAGCTGCAACAAGCCAGTTTAACCATCTTCCAGAAAGGAAAGAAAGGAAGGAGGAAAGAAGCAGCAATCCATACCATTTGGACAGACCTGAGAAGCAATTTGCAGATGACAGAGCACCCTACAAGGATAAAAACTGGGAGAGTCGGGTTTTGCGTCAAGAGAAAGGCATAGGGGCAATGCTGGCAATGGCAATTCCAGGGGAAGAGATAAATTTGTTGGAAGGCAAGGATATCTTCCTAGTAAAACTCAAACTGAGAAGTGGAAACATGATTTGTATAAAGACGTTGATAAGGACGCCGTTCCAGTGTTCCTCAAAATGAGGATGACCAGATTGCAAAACTGGGGAAGCTCTTTTGGCTTGATAAAATATTTATAAGCTCTTAAAGGTTGTTCTGTAAATCATCCCTATTAACTCAATTACGGGACACTTTTTGGAGATGAGTTGCCCGACTAAGTATTTCATTTCCCCATATAATTTAGGTGCATATTCTGATGATGCTGAATCTGTTCATTATTATTATATCAAAGTTTATCACCATCATCAGCATGTTAGAGATCCTGTTGAATGAAACAACTGTCACATTCAGCAGAGGTTATCTGGCTTGATCGGGACCATTTCTAGAACCATGTATCTTTTAGTTAACTTAGTACATGTATATTCCTGGCTGAAATTTGTATTTGGTAAATATTATGTACTCAAATGAAGTATGTTGAGCTTGTCTTTGCTTGGTTGAGCTGATTTGAGCAGAGATGAGTTGTTCCTCTGAACACAAACCGGTTTAAGACCTTTTACAGCTAGTAGAAATATTACTCGGTGCAGAACTTCAGATGACATTTTGGACTGTTATGCTTATGAGTCACAGTTGATATATGCATTCAAGTTTGAAAACTGCTAGAACAAACTTGGAGGAAAAAAGGATAGTGTTATAAACCAACGTTTCACATTGGATATCAGGTGAAATTGTGTAACACAAACAATATAATTAAGTATTATAATTTTGTTTCTTCAACTTCTGTTTGTGTAACAATATCATGTAATTCATAAGTAAAACTGCAACAGGTATCCACGTTTGCAGTTATGCAAAGTTAATTAGAACAGTAAAACTGCAACAGGTATCCACGTTTGCAGTTATGCAAAGTTAATTAGAACAGCAAAACTGCGAATATTAATCATTATATATGAGTTGATGAAATGGCATGGATTGTGGAAGTTTCTAGTAGTATACTATTAGGAGGACCAAATATCATTCAAATCAAGGATTATCATTGCACAGTTGCGCTTCACCAAGTGCGTCTTAACTTCTACTTCTAGTTTCTATAAATTTCAACTTCAAAACAATACATAAAACAAGGAGACAAGTTTTTAATATTCAGCCCAAGAGTTAAATTAACCCTATATAAATACATAATATCAAATAACAAGATCTTCTATATCCGTTAGGGGGTTAGCATTTCCGAGAGACTTGTCAGGTAAGTTAACCACCAATTGTCCGCACGCACCACTTATGTCCTCGCCCATCTGCTTCCGGACTGTTGTTCGAATATTATAGGTACCCCTTAAAATTTTCTGAAACTTAGACACTTTCTGCTCACTAGTAGATTTGAATTGACTTAATGTACCAATAGAGTTGAAAGGTATTAAGTTCACTACCTGCATAACAATTCAGACAATAAGCAAAAGTTTAACAGCACTGTGCAACAAGGAATGGTGATCATGTTTAAGACAAATAGAGAGAATGTCTGAGTAAATTTTGTCTGCTTCAGAAATCAACAAACGCAATTTAAGAATTACTTCAAAATTCAAACTTCAGGAATTTCTGATATGCTAATTGCTATCAAGTAAAGTTTGAGTATTTACCACTTCAAATGTCTCCAGCAGCTTTCCTAATAGGTGGGCATGCTGCTCTTCATCATTCACACCATCAAGCATTATGTATTCAATTAATATTTTCTGCAGACTGTAATTAACGCAGACTCCAAAGTCACTGAAACTGTTCACAACACTACAAAGAAAAGAAGTTTCGGTATACTCAGAAGTAGAATAATCACCTTTTCCTTTGATATTCTTGCAGTGAAGCCATTAGTTTTTCCAAAGGGAAAGCACGGGCAGCAGGCATTATCTGGCAACGGATGTCTTGGGCTGGTGCATGCAGTGAGACTGCCAAGTTCAAACCAGGCACGTCATTATGAAGCTTGTTGATAGAATGAATGATGCCAACCTATTATAGATACAAATGTACCCTTCATAAGCCAGAAATTTCTTCCATTCAAGAACTTTTACCAAAAGAAATGACTTAACAATGTAATAACAGACAATGCAAATATCTGTTTTGATAAACTTATGTATATTTTTTTGAGGTTGATAAGCTTATCTAGATAGAAAAGCTTATATGAGAAATCCTTTTACTGGAAGTTCTAATGCGAAAGCTAGTTTTGGTCTTCTAGATAAGTTAATTTTGTGTTTGGATGATACTTGATCATAAGCTCTTGGGGAAGCTGTTCCATTGGTTGAGAATAGAGAAGCTTTTAAAATAAACTCCCACCTAAGCTCTGCTGCATGATTCTCTAAAAGTCAAAAGCTAAAAACATTAAATTACACCAAACACCACTTCAAAAACTTTAAAACGTGTTTTTGTTATATAGAAGCACCCTATGAGCTGTATCGTAACGGGCTTAATGTCGCAAACTCTTGGTATAAACATAATGTGCATTAGCCTCAGGGAATTCTCAGATTTCATTCTAATAGTAATTGGAATACTCTAAAACAAAGTTTTTAACGTGAAGTACAAGAGCCAATTAATGGAATAAAAACAAATTATAGAAGATAATTTACAGTTGAGACGGTAATCCTTTTCAATGACAACTGAAATGGTGAGGCAGTCATGATGCGAACAGATTCTACGACAGCAGAATAGTTGTTCAAAGGCTCTCCCATTCCCTGAAAACAAGAACAATAAATAAATAAATATAGACAAAACAAGAAAAACAAATACTTTGAAAATAGAAAAAGAATTACCATGAAGACAACATTACGGATTTGTGCAAAAGAAGAAGCATGAACCAACTGCTCGACAATTTCACCAGAGGATAAGTTACTTTTAAATCCCATAGTTCCAGTTGCACAGAATTTACAACCCATTTTGCATCCAACCTGAGAAGAAATACATAAAGTAGCTCTGAGACCACCAGAACGGGGTTGACCGCCATATTTACCCAAACGAGTATCATATCTCATAATCACAGCTTCAACAAATTCACCATTTTGAAGCTTGATGACAAGTTTGGAAGTGACATTATCAGAAGAATGGTAAACGGAGTCAAGAGAAGAAGAGAGAGGGGTTTTGAAGTTTGAACGGAGGAATGAATAAGCTGAACAAGGTAAAGAAGGAACGTGTTTTTCCCATTCCCAATCACAATCAGAATCAGAATTAGTGTTTCTTCGAAAGATATGCTTCCATATAATTGGAATGAACTTTGGATCGATGCCAGTTTTTGACAATTCGGTACGCAACTCCACGCCGTCAAATACAGATCGGATTTTCATTCTTACTTCCGCCGCCGAGGATTGGAGGAGACGAGGGTTTCTGATTCAAATTATATTTGCATTTTTATAATATAATTATTTCTATTCATTTTTATCTTTAAATTGATAATTAAAGATAATATAATTATGGCAAATGCTAACCGATGCCCCGGGCACTGGTTAAGGATGCTAAAAAGGGAAATTATAGTAATTATTGCATTGGAAATTGTGTAATTTCAACAAAGTTTTCTTTTTAGGGTAATAAATTCCTT
>Ga0315913_1011055_pt1 | contig 10264 bp, 5 predicted proteins | sample MpolsnodulesMG_FD_207736 | JGI IMG/M metagenome (GOLD analysis project Ga0315913, IMG submission 207736) | Medicago polymorpha root nodule microbial communities from Los Angeles, California, United States - small nodules | ecosystem: Host-associated > Plants > Roots > Nodule | place: USA...
AAAAAAAAACAAAGACATAGATTTGGATCCTCGGTAGCCCAAATCCCTGCAGCTCCCTCTGCTGCTCCATTTCCAACTATCATATCAAATGACCACTGAATAAAACTTGAAACAATAAAATAAAGATTAGATACCATGTTTAGTTCTTTTTAGTTTGACATAATTCTCAACTTACTCCTTTAAGTTTCAAAAGTTTCAAATAAGTCATTTTAGTTTATAAACAATTTCATCGTTTCACAACAATTTTTGATGCTTAGAAAATAGTTGATATTTTCGAGGTTTAAATATGCAATTGGTCCTTGCAAATATAGCTAGTTTTGGTCCTTGTAAAAAAATAAAATTTAAAAACACCCTTCCAAAATTTGTTGTCTTTTAAAATGGTCTCTGACCACACTTTGAAGCTGATTTGGCATGGTTTTTGCCACGTTGCAGTTGTTGGATGTGCAACTTTTGTCACGTGGCGTGCCACATAATATTAAAATTTTAAAAATTGAAATAAAAAAAAAATGAAAATAAATTTTAATAATATAAAAAACAATTGAAAATTCTGAAAATAAATTGAAAAATATAAAATAATTTTCCAATTTTTTATTATTATATCATTTTCAAAAATAAAAATTAATTTTTTTGAAAATGATATAATCTGAAATTTCTGAAAATAACTTTTCGAAAAAAATGAAATAATTTTTTTAAAAGAACTTGAAAAAAAATCCGAAGCTTTTCTAAAATTAAAGTTAATTTTTTTTAAAATACTGAAAAAATATATTTACAAAAATTATAAATTTGCAGATGATGTAATCTTAAAAAAATTAATTTCCATATTTTAATTTTCAAAAATTTATATTCAGAATTTAAAAAATTATCTAATTTTCCATTTATTTTTTTATATTTCAAAAATATATATTTTCTAAAATTATATAATGGGAATTTTTAAAAATATTTTTTATGATTTTTTTAATATTTAAAATTATTTTAAGATTTTTTAATTTCGAAAATTAATTTTCTGAATTTATTTATTTTTAATTTAATATTAAGTGGCATGCCACGTTATCGACACGTGGTAAAAGTTACACAAATCAACAACTGCCACATGACCAAAACCATCACTTCAACGATTTGATGGGCCCAAAGACATTTTTAAAAGACATAAAATTTTGCAAGGGCCTTTTTAGTTTTTATTTTTTTTGCAAGGACCAAAACCAAAACTCACTATATTTGCAAGGACCAGTTGCATATTTAAATCTATTTTCAATGCATAGTCACTGCAAGTATACACTATTGCAACAAGTAAGAAAGTGTAAATAAAGTATCGACCTAACGAGGATTGGAGTGGATAAGTTCTAAGTATTTCCAAATACGAAGTTTAATTGTTTAAGATCCAAAATGACAAACAACAAATATAAAAGGGTTGTTAAAAAAACAAATATAAAAGGGATTTAGAGATTCAAGTGAAAAAGTGTCATTAATGAATTAACCTGATAAAAATAGAGGTTTGCAAGATTTAGAAAGTTACAACTCTGAGTTATGGAAGCTATGAATCTATACATTGATAGAACAGTGTAGAGAGTTATAACTTCACACAACTTACTCGCAACCTCATGGCTGTAGGGATTTTTCAACTCAGTCATCATGTTAAACATGGCAAGACACACATTTTGATGTACGATCACATACTTTAATATGCAACATTTTACTAGGTTAAGTCATTAGTAGCTCTCCATTGTAGGAGAGGTAGAGCCGTGGCCAAATCTCTATGCATTTCCAAGATATGGGTTGAGAGAAAACACATTATTTTTTTGTAAGAATAAAAAATAGGCTAAAGTGCACTTTTCCACAGCTAACTTTCAAAAAACTTGCAATTTTGGCCCCCTAAGTACAGAAACTACAATTTTGGCCCCCAAGAATCAGCCCCTTTGCAATTTTGATCCTTTTTACCAATTTTGAACGGTCAATGCCTACGTGGCATGCCACATGTGTAATTATTGAATTAAAAAAATAGATAATCCTTTTTTTAAATTAAACAAATGAAAAATTAAATTAAAAAATTAAAAAATCAGGAAAAAAACCCAATATTCGTTTTGCGCTTCATTTTATTCTCTTCCTCCAATGAGCTTGTTCTTATTCTCTTCTTATGAACAAACCTCCATTGGTGAAGATGAAGTGATAAACCCTAAAACCAAAGAAATTGAAACCCAGTAACGAAAATTCATACTCAGAAGCAACAAAGCCCATGCCATCATCAGATGTATGACAAAACCCATTTCAACTTCAACTCTAACAGGAATTGCAAATGTACGACAAAAAGAACAATAGACCACTTAAGCGAACAAGCTAAAGCCCATGCCATCATCAGACTCTTCCTTTTCTTCAACCTTCTTTTCCTCCTTTGCTTCGGCAGCTAGTGCGGCAACAACTGCAACACCTCCACCAGAACCAACAACAACCACTGCACCTCCACCATAGGGTTTTGATATCATCAGCGGAAGGGGCAGAGTTACCGCCCAAAACAGCCAACAAATAAGCAACGATGATCTTCATTTTTGGCTGGTTAGATTGGGATTTTGTTGCTGCGACCGCGCTGTATGTTGAGGGTTTTGTTCTTGAGATTGAGAGGAAGAAGAAATAAAAGATTTAAGATTTGGGTTTTTTTTTCTTCTTAATTTCAGTTTCATTTATTTAATTTTAAAAAATGATAATATGCTTTTTTAATTTTTTTTAATTCAATAATTTCGCACGTGGCGTGCCACGTAGGCATTGACCGGTCAAAATTGTCTAAAATGATTAAAGTTGCAATGGGGCTAAATCTTAGGGGGCCAAAATTATAGTTTCTGTACTTAGAGGGGCAAAATTGCAAGTTTTTAAAAGTTAGGGGTGGAAAAGTGGACTTTAGCCTAAAAAATAAGGGTGAGAAATCACACTTTTCCTCTTAAATGTAATTACTCCATTGTCACCGTCTCCACCAACTGTCTAAGTTGCAATCTCTCCTGGTTTCCGTTTCAATTACAAGTTCCAGTGACGGTAAAAAAGAGGAATTATTCTAACCTTTTCCCTTTTGAGAGAAACGATCGATTCAATTGCTATGGCTACCAAAGAGAATGGATTTCAATTCCACTTCTCCTAATTAATCTCAACTCAATAATTTCTTTTCTTAATAAATTATTTCACGAATTTTCAAATGCATTCCAGCTTGATGCCCTCACACTGTGAGATAATCAAAATTTGTGACAAAAATCCTATCTCATTCCAAAGAGGTTCTAAGCTCATCGAATATATTCGAAGCTTAATTCTATAATTCAATATCATCATAACCACAGACACAGTGTGGTATCCCCCTTTTCTTTCTTTCATGAAAAGGTTATAAAATAATGAAAATTTGGTTAAAAAAAAAAGAAAGAAATGCTAGCAGCAAATATTTTAACACACACATTTCAATAAAAATTTTTTGATTGGTTAATATTGACATGAGACCCACCAAATTTATATGAGACCCTTATGATTTGGTGGGACCCATGTGAATTTTAACCAATAAAAAAGAGTGTGTTGAAAAATGTGTGTTGCTAGCATTCCTAAAAAAAAATATTCTTATAATTTGTAAGTTTTTTATGTGACATTCTTATTAAGTGGACAAATACATCATACTTCCTCCGTCCCTAATTATAAGACCCCTTTGAGAAATTTTTTATCCCTTTTTATAAGATCCCTTTGGTATTTCCAAGTACATTAATTATTTCTTTACCAACATGCCCTTATTTATTTTGCATCTTTTTCTTCAATCAATACGTATTATGTTGAAAACATAAATTAACCCTCTCTCTTAAGGATACAATTGTAAAAACAATAGTAATTATATACAAATTTAATATTACAACCAACTTTCTTAATCTCCGTAATTTTTGCAAAAGACTCCTATATTTAAGGAAGGAGGTAGTATTGATGTACCTAAAAGATACACCCTCCGGTCACTATTAAAAGCAAAAATCAACATATTAGATTCATTTATTAAATGATGTATGTGGTCGACAATAAAGACCACATACATCATTAATTGAATGAATAAAAAATATTGATTTTTACTTAAAATAGTGACCGGAGGGTGTATTTAGTATAGCTGTAAATAATTTCGTGTGAAAAGCCGTGGGGATATATAGCATAGCTGTAAATTTTTTATATGACCTCCTTATTAAGTGTGGTAAAAGGACAAAAACAACACATGTAATTAAGAGACATTTAATAATTATTAACATTTTTAGAAGTTTTATTTACAACTCTATAAACACTAAAATCTATTTATTACTCGATATAAAGAGATCATAAAATTTATAAAATTTAAAATATAATTCTCCTATTTCAAATATGCAAAAGGTGAAAAATATGACTAAAATAAGACACAAGGGGTGCTAACCCAAGCAAGATAAACATGTCTTAATCGACACATCTAACCACAATACAGAAAGAATTTTGCAAAATCACCTATCCTAAAGCCAAAATAACAGCCAATATAATAAAGTGGTACGAGACCAATTGAAATTATTCGAAGCATATATATAACAATATAAGATACTGCTAAGAGCTACTGACAAGAAACACAGAGGAACAAACATGATGACTCCACTAACAAAAAATGTTTTTGATATGATCATCTTTCTTTCCCCACTTATTGTTACAATGAGCATGAGAGGTAAAACAATTTTTTCCTTTTCAACATTCTTCGTTACTTCATATGTAATATTTTCTCACATTTTAGTAACATTTTTTTTTTATAGTTCTATGTGGCAGGGATGGTACTTGTCCAAGGTTCATGTGCGGACCTGATATTATACCAAAGTGTGTAGGACGTTACTGTGACTGTTAGAGTGATTTCATATATTACAAGAGTACAAGACTCAAGAGAGGAGAAAGTCTTTCATGATCACATACCTAAATCAATATTCTTTAGACACACTCACATAAAATCAATAAAATTAAAAGAGAATGAAATTAAATGATGTCAATTGATGTGACTAAATTATTTTTGTTTAATTTTGTTGATTTCATGTGAATGTGTCCAAATAAAATTGATTTAGGTATGTGTCGTACACAAATTCTCTCCTGGGTTATTCAATAAGCTTTTATTTACTTATTGTGTTGTCATGCAAAAATTTGATTTTCTTTTAGTTTTTCTAATTACACCGTTGTAGTTATGGTTTGTACTCTAAGAGTTGTCATGCAATAATTCAATTTTCTTTTAGTTATTCTGATTACACGGTTGTAGTTATAGTTTTATATTCTTAAGATTTTGCTAATGAAATAAAATAAGACATCAAAAAATATTATTCAGATTGTCTTCTCTCTTAACTTCAGAGATATCACTATGACTTTCGATTCAAACATATCACATTTACTTTTTAACCCTACCCACTCGACCACCAAATAATATCTTTAATAGTTAAATTGAAAATTAATTTTATGTTACTTCTAAGCTTATAATTTTATATTTGCACCATAATCTTGTTACACTTTTGGTTTTTCCTACACTTCATCTAAAATTTCTCAATCTTGTTACCAAGTCTATAGAATTTAGATATGAAAATAATTAAGAAATGCAAGATGATTGTCACAAGAGGACGGTTTCAAAACAAAAGATGTAACCTAGATAGCGGAAAGCATGGTGAGCGAGCTGGCTATATCCTCTTCTTTTGTAGGATTTTCATCGTAGTTAAACACAAAGCAAGTGATGCTTGAGGTGCCAACTCACTTTAAAAGTATTTTTGCAACCTCAATTTTTAAAGTTCAAATATTTTCAAGGATAATTGTAAAATGAGAATTTGCGCCAGCTTAATTAATAGTAGTACAAATTTTTCCCTATCTTAGTTATTTAAAAATAAAAAAAATAAAGACATGGATTTGGATCCTCGGTAGCCCAAATCCCTGCAGCTCCCTCTGCTGCTCCATTTTCAGAATTTTTTTTTATTTTAACCCATAAAATAATTGAAAATTATTTTTTTACCCTACTTTCAAAAAAAATTCCAAATATACCATACTTCTTCATATTCTCTGTCATACTACAACCTCCCCTTGTGGGATAACTTTTTTTTACTTATTATATCCCACAATCTCCCCTTGTGGGATATCTTGAAGAAGACCAAACAAAACTTGAAGTAGTTCATCGTGAACGATCTCGCCGTCAAATAATTCACGAACCGTGTAGAAATCTGGATAGGAATGCCCTAAGACCCTGGTGTGGAACACTTCATCAATTTTAACAATTGTAATTTTTTTTAAATCTATTATGTAATTATTATTAATAAATTAATTTTTTTAGAAATAATAATTAATTTTAATTCAATTAGTATTGTAACATTTAAAAAAACGAAAAAAAACACAAATAACCCACAAGTGAGTTTTTTTTTTTGAAGAAGCTAAACTAACCCCCTCAAATTGGCACCAGAGAGAATCGAACCTGAGACCTTGAGGAGGAGCACACTCCCAAGTTCCAAGCCAATACCACTAGACCAACGCAAGTGGGTTCCCACAAGGGGTCGTGGTACATTTAAAAAAAATTAAAAAGTAAAAAAAAAAGTATCCCACAAAAAAAATTAAAAAGTAAAAAAAAAAGTATCCCACAAAAGAGGGTTGTGGGATACAATAAGTCCAAAAAAATAGTATCCCATCCCACAAGAGCAGGTTGTGGAATATGATAAGTCCAGCAAAAGAAAGAGGAGGTTGTGGGATGGGAGAGAATCTAAAAAATAATAGGGTAGAAAAATAATTTTTGATTATTTTAAGGGTAGAGAAAAAAAATTCCCATTTTCAACCATCATATCAAATGAACGGTGGATAAAACTGAAAACAATAAAATAAAATGTAAAAAAAAAATACTAGGCACCGAGCAACTATTGATGTTATCATGCTAAGAAAATAGTTGATATTTTCAAAGCATATTTCGTGCAAGTATAATATTTCCAAATACTAAGTTTAATTATTTAAGATCCAAAATGACAAACAACAAATATAAAATAGATTTAGAGATTCAAGTGAAAAAGTGTGATTAATGAATTAGCTTGATAAAAATAGAGTTTTGTAAGATATAGAAAGTTACAACTCTGAGTTATGGAAGTTGTAACTTCGTACATTGATAGAATGATGTAGAGAGCTATAGCTTTGCCCAACTTATTGGCAACCTGATGGTCGTAGGAATTTCTTACTAAGTTAAGTCATTAGTAGCTCTCCATCCTGGGAGAGGCAGAGCCGTGGCGGCATCTCTATGCGTTTCCAAGATATGCTTCGAAAGAACACATATTATTTTTTGTAAGAATAAAAAATAAGAGAAAGAAATCACGTTTTTCCTCTTAAATGTAATTACTCCATTGTCACCGTCTCCACCAACTCTCCTCGCCATTGCCAACTCTCTAAGTTGCAATCTCTCTTGGTTTCCGTTTCAATTACAAGTTACAGTAACGGTAAAAAAGAGGAATTATTCTAACCTTTTCCCTTTTAAGAGAAACGATCGATTCAATGGCTATGACTACCGAAGATAATGGATTTCAAATCCACTTCTCCTAGTTAATCTCAACTCAATAATTTATCCTTACAATCCAATCTCTTCTTAATAAGTTCTTTCACGAATTTTCAAATGCGTTCCAGGTTGATACCCTCACACTGTTGGATAATCAAAATTTGTGACAAAAATGCTATCTCATTCTAAAGAGGTTCTAAGCTCATCGAATATATCCTACACTTAATCCTATAATTCAAAATCATCATAAACACAATACACATCAATCACAAGCAAGACTCTATGAAAATTGGAGTGTTGCATTGTCTAACAATATTGTTCTTGTTTTGAGATTTTCCATTGTCTTTCATGAAAAGTTATAAAATAATGAAAATTTGGTAAAAAAAGAAAAGAAAAGAGAATTCTTATGATTGGTAAATTTTTTGCGTGACATTTTTATTAAGTGGACAAATACAAGATATTTAGGAATTATTAACATTATTATTCTTGTTTTATCGTACTTAAGAGTCATTTAGTAATTATTAACATTATTATTCTTGTTTTATCGTTTTTTTTTTTGTTAAATAATTCAATGGTTAGAAATTCACCTCTTAAAAGAGTTGTTTATGGTTCAAACTTCACCCACCACACCGTTTTCCTTTTCTATCATGAAAGGTTACAAAGTAATAAAAAATTGGTAAACAAAAAAGTAGAAGGAATTCTTTGGTATGGTGACCTCCTTATTAAGTGCGGTAAAGGGATAAAAAGTAACACATTGATGTAATTAAGAGAGATTTAGTAATTATTAAAAATTTTGGAAGTTTTATTTACCACTCTATAAGCGCTAAAATCTATTTACTTGATTTAAAGAGATCACAAACTTTGTCCTCGTTACCTTAGATCAGTTGATAGGGACAATATATAATATATGGTTAAATATGTTTGTGGTCCCTATAAAATTTGGGCCTTTTAAGTTATTCCTTACTTAATTTTAATGGTATTTTTAGTCCCTATAAAAAAAATTGCATTCAGTATTAGTACATACTCAATTCAAATTTGTTTAATTATGCTTAAACTTTTAAGTTTTCGAACATTCTTTTGCAGACGTGTTAAGAACATTACTAAAAGTTCCTCCGCAAAAAATTATCGTAAAATTTGATTTTTACTTCCATATTTTTGTTACTTTTATCTTTAACTTTTGTCGTTTAAAAAATTCATATTTAATTCATTTCATGTTAAAAAATTCTAAATTTTAGTAAATGAACCTAATTAAATTTTTTTTGTAGGGATTAAAAAATGAATTAAAATTATGTAAGGACTAAACTTTGAAGTACCCAATTTTATAGCGACCAAAAACATATTTAATCCTATAATATATGTAAGGTCTGGGGTTTAAAACCCCGACCACCACAACAAAAAAAAAGAGATCGCAAACTTTATAAATTTTAAAATATTATTCTATTTCAAATATACAAAGGATGAAAAATATGACTAAAATAAAAATAAAAAAATTAAACGGAAAATTTAATTAAATAAAAGTTAGACTCAAGGGGTGCTAACCCAAGCAAGATAAACAATGTCTTAATCGACACAACCAACCACAATACAAAAAGAAATTTGCAAAATCACCTATTCTAAAGCCAAAATAATAAAATGGTACGAGACCAATTAAAATGATTCGAAGCCTAGATATCACAATATAAGATACTGCTAAAAGCTACTCACAACAAATACGGGAACAAACATGACTCCACCAATAGCAAATGTTCATGCTATGATTATTTTTCTTTTTACATTTTTTGTTACAATGATCGTTAAAGGTAAAACCATTTCTATCGTTTTTATTTTTTTATGTTACTTCATACTCAATATTTTATCATATTTTAGTAATATTTTTTCTTCTCTTTCTTCATTGTAGTGAGTCATTCTCATTGTGTCATCGATGCTCATTGTCCACGCAATATGTGCGGATTTCATTTTCCACCAAGGTGTGTAGAAGGTGATTGTGTGTGTTAGAATGATTTCATATATTACAAGAGTACAAGACCCAAGAGAGTATACAAATGCTCTCTTGGATCATTCAATTAGAAATGCTCTCTTGGATCATTCAATTAGCTTTCATTTACTTATTGTGTTGTCATACAATAATTTGATTTTTTTTAATAGTTTTTCTAATTACGCAGCAGTAGTCACCACGACTTTGAACTCTAAGATTATGCTAATGAAATGAAATAAGGTATCAAAGAATATTGTATTCTTTTCTCTTAACTTCAGAGATATCACCATGATCTTCAATTCGGAGATATTGTATTTTTCTCTCTTAACTTCTTTCTTCATGGAGTTTGCTTCGTCTTTTAATGGGTCCCCTACAAGTGGATTTTTTGGGCAGAATACCGATTTTTCAATGATTATGGATATCTATTGCAATGATTATGGATATCTTAACTACTTTCCATCAATTCATCAAAACCATCGAATTCAAATGCAGCCACATCTTTGAGTTAAGATAATCTTCATTTTCTATCATCTCTTTTTCTCCATTACTATAGTTTTGAAAACATAAATGCAAAAATGTGACATTAAATGAGTCCAAATCTCTTTATACATCAAAATAGGGCTGACAATGAACCGAACCAACTCGAAAATAGTTCGAGACTCGATTCGATAATTAATTCGTTGAACTTGGTTCATGAACCAAATGACCCGAACTTTAGCTCAAAATTAAGTTCGGTAAATAAACGAGTTGAACTTAAACTATGTTTGACTCGACTCGTTTGGTTCATGAACCAA
>Ga0315913_1011057_pt1 | contig 10260 bp, 7 predicted proteins | sample MpolsnodulesMG_FD_207736 | JGI IMG/M metagenome (GOLD analysis project Ga0315913, IMG submission 207736) | Medicago polymorpha root nodule microbial communities from Los Angeles, California, United States - small nodules | ecosystem: Host-associated > Plants > Roots > Nodule | place: USA...
CTTGCCAATACTATTTAGGTTTAAATTGAGATAGTTATGTCATCGGAGGGAAGAAATGAGGCCATTGATGGGTCCTTGGAATATGAAGATGATGAAATAATAGATTCTCTGACCACTGTACCAGAGCCACAACATGGACCTTTGCCACTTTGAATGAATATCTATCATTCTCAACTTATAAATAAGTTGACTCAATCTTGCAATTGATAAACCCTTTATTAACACATTTACCTTTTTTATTTTATTTTAAGAATTTAACATATTTACCGGGTGTTACCCACAAGGAATAAATATAGGATGTAGTTATCAATCCATTATCCAACTTTCCTTTGATGAAATATCAGTCAATCCACTTGACTAATTTAAATCAGTGGTGGAATCATTCACTTGATTGCTTAGGAACTATTGCTTCTAGAATTGGTTGATGAGTTGTTAGTTTTTGGGCATTCCTTTTTAGTTTCGAGATTATTTTTAGCACTTTGGCTTCTTTTCTTTCTAAACTTCTTTTTTGGTACACCGTAAAAGGAGTTTAACTGATGATAAATACCGAAAACAATTAACTTTAGAAGAATATATATAATGCAGAACCAAAGAAAACGACAAATTTCGTTGGTTAAGGGGTTTTTATACGTATCAACGAAGGATAACACTTGTGTGACATTGTGATACCAATGTTATGCGGTATTTGCCAACTATAATGTGACAAATGGTTTTCATCTTTTTCTTTTATATGAATTGTTTGCTTTTTGTTATTTTTTTAATGAAATGGTGTCACTTGTCACATATATGACATTAGCATCACAATGTCACACAAGTGCTATCCGATTAATTATTATCATTGATAATTATAGTACATTATTACTTGGACACATAAATTTCTATAGTCCATCGAATTCTTTAAGAAAAGTTAGCACAGTTGTAGAAACATATTAATAAAAAGATTGTGTCTTTTCCTAAATAATTTATTTGACCGTGTCTTTTTCTAAATATTTAGGTGTAATTTTATTATGTGATTCGGATATCCATGTGTGCAAAGATCAAAATCGATGACAAAGTTTTTACTCAAAAGTTTTAGGATGCGTTTGTTTTAGCATAAGAAAAAAAATTTGTTTTTAGAAAATCTAGATTTTTTTTTATAAAATTTAAAATTAGTTTTTGTTTGTTTACCATCATAATTTTTTTTAAGATTTGAAATTCTTACAATTTCTATGTTTTTTTGGAAAATCTATATTTTGAACCTAAAAATGATTCATTTAATAAAATGAAATTTTAAAAAATTTAAACAAACACTAAAAATAAAAAAAGATAATCTTTTTGCCGTTAAAAAAAAGATTATCTTTTAAAAAATGCAAACGGTCTCTTAACACATCTCGTGACTAAATCTAAACTCAAAATTCCATAAAAAAAAATTTGAATCCAAGATATCTAATTAAAAGATGTTTATCATATCATTCGATATTATTTTTGTGAATTTAATTTTTCATCTCATCGAAATTAGAAAAAGAGCATTTTTTAAATAAATATATATAGTACCGCTTTAGCGAGAATATTCGTCTTCGTTCTTCTCAACCAAAACAAAACCATTTCTTGTTGCAGTTAGGTGTGTGTATCCACTATCCATGGCTTCTTCATTCTCAACTCATTTGCTTCAATCTCACAACCAACTTTCTCATCTTCAGGTTACTTTTCACAAATGGTGTTTTGGGGGTTTTTAATGTTCCAATTGTTTTTCTTCATTAATGTTTTGTACTTTGTTTCAGGGTAATTTTAGCCAAGATGCGTTGTCTATGTTTCAAAGGTCACAAATTGGTTACAATAAATCATTGTCATTTGTTGCTTTGAGGTTTTCAGCCACGCAACAATCTTCTGTAGCAAGATCAATTAGATATAAGAGAATCACATGTGCAGCTGCTGCTTCTGAAAATGTTAGTTTTTCATTTTCGAATTTATAATTGTTGGTGGGAGCTGTTGAAGAGTATGTATTATTATGATATGGGTGACAATAACAATGTTTTATCTATTTTCATAACAACTAGTAACAAAGTGAGAATAAATGAGTTAACAGTTAGTTTGATCTTTGAATGTTTTTCAGTTAGTTAATTTAGTCCAAAAATATCATTTCTCAAAATAAAATTTCTAACAAAGGACACATTTAGGGATGTTTTTGTAATTTGATGACTACTTTAGTGCCTCTTACATTTGGGATCAAAATGACTGTTTACTCGAGAATATTTGTAATGAATGATCCAGAAGATCCCAATAGAATATAATAGTCCCAACTTAAGTGATGAGTCATGTTTTCTAGCAGGATCTAGAATGATTGAGTCATTGGTTAAATTGTTAGAATATCAATGCTATAAATAAGTGATCGGTCATTGTAATGATTATCAAATGAATGAATGAAGAAAGTAGTTATATTAGAATAGTTTAGTTATAGCTTTTAGTCTCTTTTAGAACATTATCTTTTCATTTATGAACAACCAGAAAGTTGTTCATAACAATACTTATAGTCTTATACAATGTTACTTTTGTAATTTATAAGGAAAACAGAAAACGAGTTGAAAACATTTTCTTAAACTAAACCTATCTGAAATGATTTTTCATATTTAGAATGCTCGTTTGTTGTTGTTTGATTTCATTAAGTATTTTTATTGTTTATTTTGATAACTCCATGTTTATAATCTTATTGACTATTTGTTAATGACAAAATTGTCGAAATTGTTCAATTGTCGACTATGTTGTGATTAAGATGTTGGATGTTTATTTTCTTACATGGTTTTGTTACTGTTATTAGGTTCAAGAGCTGCAAGCCAAAGTCACTACCAAATGTTTCTTTGACGTAGAAGCTGGGGGTGAATCTTTGGGCAGAATTGTTTTAGGCTTGTTTGGAGAGGTTGCTCCTAAAACAGTTGAAAATTTCCGTGCTTTGTGCACAGGCAAGCAACCATATTTTTCTGCACCTTTGTTCTTGTACTTGGATTACTTTTTTGAATAAATTGTGTAACATAGCATTTTAAAGTTTGGCTTCAATAATCTTGTGCAGGAGAGAAAGGATACGGTTACAAAGGATGCTCCTTCCATCGTATAATCAAAGAATTCATGATTCAGGGAGGGGACTTCACTGAGGGAAATGTGAGATTTGTTGCATTTGTTTGTTTGCTTGTAGATGTGAATAGCCTTTGTTATATTTGTTTGTATGTCAATGTGAACATTTACTTCCACTTGCCATGTATTTGTTTCAATGAAGGTAATTATGTTTCTTCTCACTCAAAATGTGTTTCCATTGACTGCAGGGAACCGGTGGAGCTAGTATCTATGGTTCTAGTTTTGAAGATGAGAGTTTTGCCTGTATGTCTCTGTTGCATGTTGTACAGTAGTAGTATATCTAGATTTTTAAATAGTGCTTGGTTTTTAAAATTCCTCCTTGGCTTTAATTCCAGTTTATTTTCAACACTTCTTGCAGTGAAGCATGTTGGTCCTGGAGTTTTGAGCATGGCAAATGCCGGTCCTAATACCAATGGTAGTCAATTTTTTATTTGCACTGTTAAGGTGAGAGACATGTACTGTCCTGATATTTTTACTTCAAAACTTTATACGCTTTTAATGAATGTAAAATTCGAATTTCTGGAAAGCCTCGCTATGGCATGGTATATACAGCTCTATCTGTTATGTTTGAATATTAGACTGGAGAACATTCCTTATTTTCTGTATATGCTAAGTAACATGTTTGGTTTACTTACTAATATATTCAAATATTCTGCATATGATCTTAATGTTGTGATTTTATGATGTAGACTCCGTGGTTAGACAATCGACATGTCGTGTTTGGACATGTTATTGATGGAATGGATGTTGTGAGGACACTTGAATCTCAGGAAACAAGCAGGTTAGATATCCCTAAAAAGCCTTGCAGAATCGTTAATTGCGGAGAACTGCTCATAGATGGTTGATACTTATGCGGGAGTGCATCACATGTTTCCGTTTGAGTACAATTTTCACTCTTTAGAATGTTTCCTAGTGATCATGTTAGCAAGTTTGAATTATCATCGGTTGCTGCAGAATGGATTGTCATTTGGAGACACAGCAGAAATACAACACTGATATTTTTGTTTTACTAGACTAATGTTAAATCGATAGTTTCACATTTTTCAGATGCTTTTGTTGTTTACATTTGCAAACTATTCATTTTCATGATCCCCGATTATATGATTTGCATGTTTAAGCCTCATGACTAGTCCATGTTTAGTTTCTAAAGTTTCTCACTAATACCAAACAGTAACTCCGTAAGCACAGCACCAGTCAAAATTCATTCCTGAAATAAAACCTTCCAATTTTTTTTTGAGGGAACCTTCCAAATATATAACCAAATTAAACACAAGTATAACCAATACAGTGTGTCCCCTCAAAAAAAAAAAAAAACAACAGTGTGATATAAGTGGCGGTTGTTTGAATTCCTTAATCATTTGGTCTATGATTCAATCTCTCGTTGATTGATAACACTTGTGCGACATTGTGGTGTCAATGTAATGATTCGGATACATACAATATTACTATACCAAAGTTGGTGGGGGCTTCATCGCAAATAATAAAATATATTGCTGAGCCACAAACACCACCTTGGAATAATTCCTTAGATGACATTAACACAATATCTAAATGACTGTTAATATTACATAAAGGACCAAAATATAAGAATGCACAATAATAAAAGTGGTATCATAATTTTATACCAAAAATTATATCATACAGTATAATTTATGTGTTGCTCCTATTAAGTTCAGAACTGAACGTTACTTTTGTAAGACTGGCCAAATCTCCAGTTGGAAGGTGCAACATTAATAGCTGTACGAGTCTTTCCATTTTTTAGTTGAATTCTAAATGATAAGCTTTGACCATTGAGATAGCTTAGGCTCTGCCAATTAGCACCCCAATTCATTGACATTGGTTCCCATTTATTCTTTTTTGATCCTTTTATCCAAACTTTAGATATCTCTCCACCTCCACCTACATTGCTTATAAGCACCAACTCAAAATAGTCTCTCCCATTTATGGTAAATCTTATGTTTCCACTTCTTTTGCACCCAACTCTGCATAAATACAACAAAACTTAATTTCCATAATGCATATATTTTATTTAATTGATATCCACTGTAATGGTAAAAAAAATTTACCTCCTGTACAAAATGGGAACAATTCCAGCTCTGTATTTAGCTATAGTCTGAAAGGCAGGTTGAGACATGTCAAAGTGAGGTCTAGGGGGATTACACCAACCACCATTGTCATTAGGGAGTGCAAAGTTTGGTGGACAAAAATTTGTGGCAGTAATAGTGATGGAAGTGCCTCTGAGACACCATTGAGGAACTTGCCTTGCGTCACAAACTATCTGATAGCAACCACCACATGACTTACCATCATTAAACAGAGCAGTACTCAATGCTGCTGATTTTATACCATATCCATCTGTGTACAGATTTCCATAGCCACATGCACCACCTACAAGTTAATGAAAATTAAGTTATGAACCATATGCACCATATGAATTTTTTATGGTCTTTTATTGAAGCTGTGACATTTTTAAAATATTGTAGCTGTATATTTATGGTCATGAACTACACAAAATGATGAATATAAAATTAGGCATAGAGACAAGAAGTTGCAAATTACCCATTGTTCCTGAGGCATCACTTCCACCATAGAAAGTTGCATGAGCTTGCTGCCAAACAGCAGATTCTACTCTGAGTACTTTAGTGAGTAAATTCATTAGCAATATAAGAACACACATAATTAATTTTTCCATCCTCTTAATTTCTCTCTAGTTCTCTGAAAATCAAATAGGGAATTGCTCTAATTTTTTTTGTTGTAAATATGACAGACTCTCTTGAGAATTTATAGTACAGTTAGGGGGCTTTAGCCCATAGAAACAAACTAACTGAATTCAATAAATTATTGGGAAAATAAGTGTTGACCAAATAGGTAAGGCCGGTCATTAAGGAGACTGGAATAAAATATATTTGATGATAAAAAATTCTTATTTCCTAGACCAAAAAAAGAACAAAAAAAAAATTCTTATTTCAATTTGATAGTCTGTAGGATCCGTGGTACGTTAGTTGAGCTATCAGTACATGCAATAACTAATAATTAATAATAATGGTATATATATATTCATAGTCAAAAAAATATAGTATATGTATTCATGATTGATAAATATTTTAAGTTATACGTTACTTGATTGATAGGCTATCAAACCAACTGTTAGAAGGTATACTGATCCGTACTTTTAATTGTTTGTATTTCTTGTATGAGAAGTCAATTCGTACACTCGTGATAAGGACGTAAATTATGGGTATAGTGCATAATATTTGATTTAATTAATGGTAGTAGTAACATGCAACTACCTAACTTGCCTGCTGTGACCTATATTGTTCATCAGAAATATGAAGAAAAATAATTATTTAAGCTCTCGCAAGTAGCAGTCACGAAAGAATGGCTTGGTACACATTAGAAAGTCAAATATAAAGATGCTGAATTGAAGTGTGGGACGTTATGCCATATTGCCATGTATTGTGCCATCTCTTATGGAACTGCATACACATGGCTGACGTCAAACCCCCTCCATGTACAAAAACTGTTTCTCACCGAGCCAGCCAGAGTTCGTTGTTCAAATGGAACTGCATATGTTAAAAGTTCTAGATTGAGTAAGAGATGGTTTAAAATTTGTTCATGAGTGGGGATAATCATCTTCTTACAAGTTGGTTTTCTAAAATTGTGTTAAACTCAACCACAAATTTTAAAATGGTATTAGAGTTTGAATTGTATAAGAGATTACCTGACAATGTGTTTATTTGTTGGTGCAAATGTGCAATCCTCTGAGTCTCATGTTAGACGAGAGATATGAAAATGTGGCTTTAAGTGGGACAATTATCACATCACAAGCCAGTTTTGTGGGGTTGTGTTAAGTCTAACCACAAATTCTAAGAGCATACTCTAATAGATTAGAACTCCATATTTCAAGGGATACCTTCTCAGCGGTTTTGTGGTGTTGTGTTAGGTAACTCCATATTTCAAGTGATACCTCCTTCTAAAAAAATTAAAAAAGGTGATACCTTTGCGGTTTTGTGTTAGATCTAACCACACATTCGAAGAGAATATTATATATTAAATTAAAGGTCAAATACCTCTTGTGGTCTTTTAAGTAAGATGTTTGTAACAAATTAGTCCTTTAATTTCTTTTTTTAACAAATAAGTCCTTTAATTTTTCTTTTTGTAATAAAATGGTTCTTGAAGTCATAAAATATTCACATTGTTACCATTTTTCATCCAACTTCTTTAAATTGTATTTATGTTACCATTTAACATTGAGGTGACGGGTCAAAAAATTGCTAATGACATCAAATATGATTACCTACATTCATTTTGTCATTGTTTCCGAATTCAAATATAATTTTACAGAAAATGTTTAATGAACACCATTATAAATCAAGTAATCGATCAATTTCGTTTCAAAGCAAGATAGAATAATACACTTATAAACCATAATTTTGAGAGCACTAAACTTGAACATGCCAATTGAGCATTAAACGTCCACGTACACAACTTTTTCATCGAGTTTGATGATAATAGGACAACGGTAAAAATATTTTATGACTAAAAGGACAAATTTACCAAAAAAAAAAACACTTAAACTAATTTATTACAAACACCTAACTTCAAAGACTGCCGATGGGACACTTAAACTAATTTATTACAAACACCTAATTCCAAGCGATGATGATGATACCTCCTTCTAAAAGAAAAAGTGATATCTCAAAAGTTTTTTCTTTTTTGACAATAAACTTTATTTACCACTAATTTTAATTTTAGTATTCATGATATATTCCATTAGTAGTTTTGGTTCTTGTAAAAATCAAAATAAATTGAGTTCTTCTAGTACTTCTATCATTTGCAGATACACACTATGATAGAACGATAAACTGAAGCAATATTTTAAAATTGTACTGTATAAAGATTCTAATAATAAAATATTTTATTTATAAAAAAAATCTAAGAGACGAGAGCAATGATTACTCATAGAATAGACATCAGTCGAATAACTCAATCCATCTCGATTCATTCTAAACAAAGTAATCCATCAAGTACTTGTTGTTAAGTGGTTGAAATAAAATGTTATACAATGACGGTAGTTTTGCTAAACGAGTGAGTATGCAATTTTTAACAAAAACGTTTTATGGACATCCAATTATTCCAACACTTACAACATATGATTCATATGTAAAATAACCGTTAATTCAGCTAAGTATATAATTAATTAGGATCATGTTAAAAATTGTAGAATTAGTGCTTCGCCTAGTTTAGAACGGCCGCGGAAGAAACAATGGGTGAATGTTTTTTTTTAATGAATGTTGTTGGGTATCATAGTAACAAGATAAACTTTATTAAGAATAGAAAAATTGAACATGCACTATTTACCTGAAAATCCCTCAACGAATAAGGAGAAAAAACCACGGGACAAGAATAGAGAATTTTCCACTAAGTGGAAGAAAATTACACAACCTCTCTTTAAATGCAAGGAGATAACAATTACACTCTCTTATAGAAGAAGACCAACACTAAGAGAAACCTTAAAAAAAAACTAATTTTTCTCTCTGAATTTTTTCTCTCACTCACAATAAACTTTAACTATTGTTGTTGTGTTACTTTGTGTTTGTGATGATGATAATGGTACAAATGAGGTCCTATTTAGACTAGTGGACTTGCACTATTGTACATCTTGAGTCAACAAATTGCAATGAAACTAAACAACTTTGAAGCATCAATATTTGACTAGCCACAAAATTGCTTTACACATCTTAAATCAATTCCTACATGCACCGTCCACAAATGCTCCACGGACATAAGAGAGGGAGACAACACATTTTCATCCAAAATCTTAAGGTACTAAATATATGAGTAATATCTCTTAGAAATCTAACATAATCAATTCTTAGGAGATCAAAGGTTAATAATTGAGTACTTTTAAGAGCATACTCTAAGGTTGCACATAATCTAAACACCTTATTGAGTAAAATCATTTAGAATCTCGATCAAAGGAAGAGATTAAGCAAAATAGTACAAATTAGAGTTTGTTTTTAGAGAGCTTGTTGAATGTTAATTTCTTGTAACCCTCTTGTCTCTTTGTATGAAGCTCTTTAATAGTGGATTGACAAAATCTCTCTTTTTCGGACGTAGGTCAAATTTAAACTGAACTAGATGAAAAAATATCATTGTGTTTTTTTTTCCTTTATCTTATTGTCTACGTTTTGTTTGATCACCTTGGTCTAATTGCTGCTAAAAAAAATTTCACATATTAAAATGTTGATGTGAGTTTTGTCTAAATTCACAACACATGTTAAGCTAATAGTGTAAGACATATTGTGTTGCATTGATTTCGTAATTTAATTTAGTTTTCAATTAAAATAGAAATTAAATATATGCTTTGGTTCACCTACACATTACAAATATTATACCAAAGTTGGTGGGCCTCACTGCAAATACTAATATATATGCTGAGCCACAAACAACTGCTATATGGGAATAATTCCTTAGACAAATGAACAAAAGTAGCATATAGCTGTTACATAATAGAGAACGGAAATAGAAGAATGCACAATAATAGAAGTGACTCATATCATAATAACTCTTATGTGCTCAGAATCAGAACTGAACGTTACTTTTGTAAGACTGGCCAAATCTCCAGTTGGAAGGTGCAACATTAATAGCTGTACGAGTCTTTCCATTTTTTAGTTGAATTCTAAATGATAAGCTTTGACCATTGAGATAGCTTAGGCTCTGCCAGTTAGCACCCCAATTCATTGACATCGGTTCCCATTTATTCTTTTTTGATCCTTTTATCCAAACTTTAGATATCTCTCCACCTCCACCAACGTTGCTTATAAGCACCAACTCAAAATAGTCTCTCCCATTTATAGTAAATCTTATGTTTCCACTTCTTTTGCACCCAACTCTACATAAATACAACAAAACTTAATTTTCATAATGCATATATTTTATTTAATTGATATGCACTGTAATGGTAAAAAAAATAAAAAAATTACCTCCTATACAAAATGGGAACAATTCCAGCTCTGTACTTGGCAATTGTCTGAAAGGCAGGTTGAGACATGTCAAAGTGAGGTCTAGGGGGATTACACCAACCACCATTGTCATTAGGGAGTGCAAAGTTTGGTGGACAAAAATTTGTGGCAGTAATAGTGATGGAAGTGC
>Ga0315913_1011059_pt1 | contig 10259 bp, 7 predicted proteins | sample MpolsnodulesMG_FD_207736 | JGI IMG/M metagenome (GOLD analysis project Ga0315913, IMG submission 207736) | Medicago polymorpha root nodule microbial communities from Los Angeles, California, United States - small nodules | ecosystem: Host-associated > Plants > Roots > Nodule | place: USA...
GATAATATGGAACTATGTCTATGACTTTGCCAATCATATTTGAATAATTGGCGTGTAAGGATTTACATGAAGTATGCCATATTATCATGTGATCATATGTCCTTAATTTTATGTATTATAACCTTACTTTACAAAATCTAAATTAGATTTGTTGATTTCTATCCCCTCTACCAGGTTCTTGATGCTACTAGCAATGAACCATGGGGTCCTCATGGAACACTGCTTGCAGACATTGCTCAGGCAACTAGAAACCCGTAAGCTTTGGCCTCTAAATTTTATGCTAGATATTTTGCGTTTCACTGCATAGATTCTCATTTTTTCGTGTCCCTGCAGTCATGAATACCAGATGATCATGTCAGTAGTCTGGAAACGAATTAACGACACTGGCAAGAATTGGCGGCATGTCTACAAGGTATTAATTTGGAATACTTTATGTTCTGGTTGTTGTTACTCCCTTCTGCATCATTTACTGATTGATCTTGCTATATTAAATAATAGCTCTTTTCTTCGTTTCTGTATTAACTGCTCACTGTTCATTAACAGGCTTTGACAGTACTTGAGTACTTGGTGGCTCATGGTTCTGAGAGAGTCATAGATGAGATCAAAGAACATTCTTATCAAATATCGGTAAATTTTTTTACTCAATTTTTACCTAATATTTATATGCTGTTAGTCAATTTCCACACAGGTACCTAGTTTCGATCAAATGACCGTAAAACATTATAATGTAACCTGATAAAAATGTAATATTCCTATGAACAGACTTTGTCCGACTTTCAATATATTGATTCCAGTGGAAGAGATCAAGGAAACAATGTCAGGAAAAAATCTCAGAATCTCGTTGTCCTTGTGAATGATAAAGAAAGAATAGTAGAGGTTAGGCAGAAGGCTGCTGTTAATAGGGAAAAGTAAGTCTCCTCTCAACGATTCTACTGATATCTTGTACATTGTTATTTTCTAGTTATATAAAGCATCAGGTAGTCTATTATTATAGATTTTCTTTTTAATTTCCCCCAGTTTTGGAAAATCCATAATCTGTCTTCTCTATTTCTGGATTATAAATCTAAAAGGATTTAAAGGATATGCACTGTCAGAGTTTTACGCTGACATCCAATGAAAATCCTTTATTTTGCCACAACACCCAACTTTTGTAACGTCATTTTGAAACTGGTGGTATGACATGGTAAAATTGTGGGTCTCGTTGGATGTTTGTTTAAAACTGACAACATATACATCCATTATACTCAATCTAAAATCAGAACGAAATATTAATTTTCTTAAACAATTTACCAGGTTTCGCAATAACACACCAGGTGGAATGTATAGACCTGGTTCACACTCAAGCATTGGAAGCTATGGTGATCGATATGAAGAAGATCGTTATGCGAGCAGGGAGGAAGATAGAAATGGCTATGGTTATGGAAGAGAAAGAGAAATGGGCTCTAGAGATGATGATCGGTACAATCGCGATGGGGATCGTTATGGTAGAGATTATGAGGAACGTTATGGTAGGGACGGTTACAGAGATGATGATAGGGGAAGAAGTCGAAGTGTTGACTACAATTATGATGATACAAGGAGCAGGAATTCTGATAGAGATCGTGATTTCGATGACGATGGCCAACACTCGTCTCGGTAAAGCCTATATATCAACTCTGATAAATTATTCTTTTAAATTTTATCCATAAAATCCGAAAGATGATTTCTTTAAAATGCTTGGCTAGGAAGATCACAAGGTTATATACTTTAGAGTCTGCACTGCACCGAGTCTTGGTCATTTTTTTTCTTTCTGAATTGGCATCTGAAAATACACACTACCTCAATAGTTAAGCATTTAAGACCCCCTTGAGTATTTATATAGACATCAGGATTTTCGATGGTTAAGCATTTAAGAGCACCAAACACGACGTTTGATTAATAGTTATAGTTCTAGAAGTTTGCTTATTTCCGGATCCTAGCCTCATCTTTACTTTATGTTATTGCTTAAAGCTGATGAATTATAGTTTGTTCGTCACTCCAACTTTTTACAAAATTAAAATCTATATCCAAGCATTTTCAGTTTGAAATTTTGATATATAGCATCTAAATCATATATGGCTTTGATCTTTATTCATAATTGGATTAAAATAGAATATAATTAGAGAAATTTATTCTTATGTTTTGGTCAGTACTTCTGTCCTGCTTAGATTTGTTGCTTTGGATTTAAAACCAAAGGATGTACTGCCCAGTTGCCAACTCTAATAATCAATAAAGACAGACCTTAATAAATTTCTGTTTGAATATTATTTGAAATATTTTAGTTGATAATTACCTCTGCCTCTACAGATAGGCCCCCCTTGAGTAAACCACAGGAATTAAGAAAGTTAGTTATTGTGATATTAAATTTATAGACAATTGGTATTGCTTTTACAACGTTATCCTTCAAGAGAGAGGATTAATTATTATTTACATTGAAGTATTTATTAATGGCTGCCGAGCCCGCTTAGTGGGATAAGGCTTGGTTGTTGTTGAAGTATTTATACAGATTGCAGAAATAAATGCAAATTAATTAGGACTATGTTGGTAAAGAAATAAATAATGCAGTTGAAAATTCAAAAAGGATCTTATAAAAAGGCACAAAGAAAACAAGTAAGTAATTTTTAGTTGATAGTTAATTTGTGTAAGTAAGTAGTTTACTTCTGATCACATTTTCGTCAATTATCAATGAAAACAAGTAAGCTACAACATAAATGGTATTGAGGGAGTACACTACTTAAATAGTGTAATTAGAATTGCATATGCTTTTAAACATTTAGCATGATAAACAAAACAAGGTCGTGTAAAGAAAACGAGTTGTTATGCTGAAGAATAATAAGGTTTACAATTTACATCTGTGCCCGTTTAGAGTGTCGAGTCATGTGATATTTATTTTCATTTGTCCTTGACTATCAAATTATCAGAATAGGATTATGGCTTTAGGTACATCATTCTTTTTCTGAAATGCTTAATATTACATCATTCTTCTTCGAAATGCTTAATATTACATTCTTCTTCTCAAATGCTTAATATTACATCATGCTTCTAACTTGATCTTTTTATGCAATGTTTTCTCAGAGGTAGCAATGCTAAAGTTGAAGACCAATCACTGGAAGCAAGGTAAATTTGTTAGAGATGCTCTCTCTCTCTCTCTCTCTCTCTCTCTCTCTCTCACACACACACACACACACACATATTGTTTCTTGAAACTATGATGATTGGTAATGTGCAATACAAACGAGCAGACTTCAGCGGAAACTTTCTGAGCAAAATTCGGGTGCTCCTCCTAGTTATGAAGAGGCTGTTGGTGAAGCTCAGAGCCCTGTGCCTGAAAGGTATGAACTTTCATACAAGAGGCTGGCACCACTTGTTCAAAACCGAACCTCTTATGAATATTATCTTGATTGCAGAGATGTTGAAACTTCGGCAGAATCTGCTCCAAAAGGCTCGTCCCCTCATGCAAGTGATAATCCTAGCCTAACCTCTGCTCCTACTGGATCTTCTCCTGTAAGCAATAATCCAACTGAAGTAACTGCTGCTGCCAGTACATCTGTTGCTGCTAGTACTGCTGCTTCTACCCAGGAAACTGAGCCCACTGATGATTTCTTTGACCCACGTGGTCCTACATCAGGTCTGTAAAGTTGCTTGTTATTATGTTGTGTTGGTCACTTGTGTAAAGTACTCTTCTAAATCTTTCCCTGTTTAGGAAATTATTATGCGATTGTAATGTTGAACTTTTATTTGCATGTCAAATTATTATGTTGTATATTATATTGTATTTCCTTTGGGGAGAGTTGGATCTTGGTACTTGGTTGTTGTTTAAATTGTTGGATACATATTTTGTAATTTGCCCCGCTTAATGGGATAATGTTGAACTCATAACATCTGTATGTTCTTACCAGCTGCTCCAACCACCTCTAATTTTGGTGAAATAGATTTGCTCGGTTCTTTATCAGACTCATTCTCTTCAAATGCTCTGCCTCTTGTGCCCGCTACATCAGGAATTTCAACCCCTGAAGCAAACACTGGTTCAACAGCTTCTTTTGCAGCACCATCCTCTGGGTCCAATAATTTCAATCAGGTATGAGTCTGTATGATTATTTCTAGGTGTTAGTTAAAGAACTCTTTTCTTTCTATGAAAGAAAATGAATTTGTATATGACTTGGAAATCTTCTAGTTTCATGTTCACCTTGTCTCCACCCTTTTTTGATTTAGCGTGCATAACTGTAACTAGTGTGTGGGTGGGAGAGTTTCTGTCACGAAATGTACCATCTGGCATGATAATAAACCTGGTCGTAACAAACTGAGTAGGTAGAATTCTGAAAAATTGGTTTTCAAATTCTAAAAAGGATATGTACCTCAGTACTTAGCTTTGAATAATTTAAGATATATATGTTTCTATTTGTTAATTTTCATTCAAAATAATGTATTTGTTTGTTCAACTTTTCGCAGTCTTTTGAAGATCCGTTTGGTGATTCACCATTCAAGGCTGATACTTCTGTTGAAACTGCTCCATCTCAACACCATGCACCTCAGACTACTGAACCATCCCAATCAGATGGTTTTAATGCCGACATGTCTAACTTTGGGTTTGGGGACTCATTTTCTATTGTACCATACTCTGCATCTGCGCCCAGTGACACTCAACCTTTCTCTGCTAACTCCCAGTTTTTGTCCCAAGATTCGGAAACTGATATTCTAGCTGACATTCTTCCTCCTGCACCATTACCTGAGATGACATCACAGCAGAACAGTTCAGCTCCTACTTTTGGCCAACCTTCACCTTCCTTTTCAACTTCATCTGGACCATTTTCCGAACCAACTGGTCAACTTGCTCCTCATCAAGGTTTCTCAGCTGCAACCAATCAACCTGCACAAACCCTTCCAAGTGGTCAATTTTCCCAGCCAGGCTTTTCAGCTTCTAATTCATCTTTTTCAGCCTCTACCAGTCCATATGCACAGCAACCTTTTCCTTCTCATTCTGGTCAACCTGGCATGCCTGGGTTTTCGTCATCTACTGGCCATTCTATGCAGCCACCTTTTGCTTCTCAAGGCGGTCAATCTACTGCACAAACAAGCGGTCATACCTACGGTGGATTGTACTCCCTGGATACATCTCTTACTCCAGGAGCTCCAAACATGTATTCTCAATCACAAAATGGATATAATGGATCTATGAACAGTGGGAACTACTTGCCACAGGGATCCTCAACAGGCTTTCCTTCACAAATGACTCCCCAAGCTCCAACAGCACAACCAGCACAAATCACAAACTTTCCCCATCATGGAGGATCTACTGCTTCTCCCTCTCCAACTGATCAAGCATCACAGTTCAACAACCAGAGCTTCTTTGGACAACAAGGGAATGCAGCTCCCTTTAGCTCATCATATACCCATCAAGTGCCTGCTCCCAATGCTTCACCGTATGCTGTTTCAGCGGCACCAAATTCTTTAGTTTCTCAACCATCCAAAGATAAGTTTGAAACAAAATCAACAGTTTGGGCAGACACATTAAGCAGGGGACTGGTTAATTTAAACATATCTGGACGTGAGTGCTTATACCTTATCAATGCTTCAGTTTCTGCTATATACTTCAATTATAATGTTGATCTTATCTGGACTAACTGTTAACTATTATGCTCTTCACTTGCAGCTAAAACTAATCCGTTAGCAGATATTGGCATTGACTTCGAATCCATTAATAGGAAGGAAAAGAGAATGGAGAAGCCCACTAACACACCTGTAACATCAACTGTAAATATGGGTAAAGCTATGGGATCAGGTTCAGGCATAGGTCGTGCTGGTGCTGGTGCTCTTAGACCTAATCCAAATTCGATGATGGGTTCTGGTATGGGCATGGGTATGGGAATGGGCAATGCTCCCGGTGGTATGGGTATGGGCAATGCTCCCGGTGGTATGGGTATGGGAGGTTACGGAGGAGGCATGAATCCATCCATGGGTATGGGTATGGGTGGTATGGGGGGAATGGGCATGGGGCAAGGATACCAGATGCAACCTCCTAATGGAATGCCTCCTGGTTCCAACATGCCAGGTAACTATAATAATAACATGATGCGTCCAGGTGGTTTTGCTCAACAGCCATATGGTGGATACCGATGAGATTGAATTGAACATTATTCTCATAGATGGAAAGGTGAAGTATTGTTGATTGTTTTGCTACAAAGCTGAGAGAAGCTATATCAATACCAGTGCCTACTAGTAGTCCACATCAACATTCGGATTTTATAGCAGTGTATCATTAAAGTTGCAATTTTCTGTAAAGTGACCTAGTGTGGTGTATGTTTATTCTTATAAATGTGCTACTACAATTCTTTTCTTTTTTGGGGTCACCCTTCTTTAGGGTGCTTTGAGCATCAGTGTTGTGTACCAGTGACGGGATAGAATAACCTTACTTGGGTTATTGCTTCCTTTACATGTTCCTCATATTTTTTGAACACCAACAGGTGGTTTGATATATTAATATATTCTTTTTCACATTTTGCTCTTTTACATCTGCCTCAAACTTAAGCATATCAAATAAATGGTTTATCTTTCAAGCCTTTGTTGATTAATTTCTTCTTTCGACGTGTTTGAGCTTGTTAATCTATTGATAAAAATTCATCAAGAGTCCATAAGGAAGGTGGTAGGCTAAATATGCAACTGGATGCCAGTGTATATGCAACGGGATTCTAACCATTTTCTTGTCTTTTTTCACTAGTTGTGTTGTCCTCCATTTGAATAATTTTAAGCCAAAATCTGAAGCTTCATATGAACTAGTAGTAATAGCAGCAGCATCTAAGATTAGGTAGAGACAAACGCACGCTGATAGTATGTATATCTTGTGTTTTCACCTTTTTAGTAGATCTCATTTCACATTCCATTTCATATTTCTCAAACTTCAACTGTGATTTCCTTGATTAATGAAGTGACCGTGGTATTAGCGGACTATTTTACACCTGACGGTGAACCGTTACTTCCACCGTCAACCGAAGGTACTGTATGATTTTCTTGATTAAACAAATCATTACATGCCGCAGCATATACATATGCCTTTGTTAAAAGTCTCATTTAATAATGACTTGGGTGAACCCATTTTATTTATTTTTTCTTGGAACTTTCTTTATTGTCTCTACTACTACTATTTTGATATGCTTAAAATACTCAAATATTATCCTACCAATTCATATTGATCTTATGATTAGGCAAGTATGTAATATGCTGCTCACTGTTACGCTGCACTAAATTAGAGGGATAATAGTGGAAGGATGCCGATATGGAAGAATGGTTTGAGCAGGAACACAACATTATGTAAGAGGAAGCAAGTCAATTTAATTCAGGGAACTATTATAAATCGGACTCTTTGTTAAATTGTAATTTTTTCTTGAAAAATGCAATACAACGTCTATATTCTTCTCTTTTCATTTTTCCCATTCATCTCTATTCTTTTAATATAATGCTCTTTTTATTAATTTCATAACATATGGTGTATTATTTTGAGAGAATATAATGGAAAAGTATGCCTGTTTTATCAATCTATTCCTTAATTCTAAGGCAATAAATAGTCTACCAATTTTGTACAAAAAGAAATAAATTTAAAATAGTCTTCCTAATTTTTGAATTGCGGGTTTCATCTTCTTTTGTCCATAGTCAACCTTTTACACTCAATCGGTTAAATATGTCACATTGAGCTCAAATGACTACTATCCTTCGCAATTAATCAAAAACTGTATTTTATCCAATACAATGATTTTGTATGATTCTTAGGTAAGTTCAAAACTAAAGGGTGAAAAAATGAAGTACGTCGTATACTCCTTCCAACATGATATCTACAAAAACAAGGAAACTGCAATGAGCCAATGACAATGTCCCTCTTGATCTTTGACACAGCCTACTCAAATTTGCCTCTAGCTCAATTTCTCCGACTAACTGTTAACTGTTGAAGAGCTTCCTTAAGTCTTCTAGTTGCTCGAATCAAGCTGCCTTCAAAACTTGTGTAATCTCCATGAACCATGATCGCATAAAACTTTCAACCTTTCTCTCAAGCATACACAACCTTTACAATACCATGCCTAAAAGACTTCACAGAAGTTTCAACAGGAATTTGCACCTATTTTGTAGGATAACAAGTGCGATAAAAAAAATTAGTTGTTAGAGCATTTTACAGCTACAAATGCATATAAACTTTAACAAAGTATAAGATAGAAAACAGACAAGCTGAAAATGTTGTGAGTAGGCCATATCATACGTATTAAACAAATGGCGTGGCGTCGTTGATTGAACGAAGATAGAGATATATAGAATTGTTATTGTGAAAGGAAAAGCTAAGGACCTAACTCAAAATTAAGTGCACCAAATTAATAATGCATCACATGTTGTTATCCATTCAATTGGAGGATTAGTTATAGATTTGCTTTGGAAAACATGCAGTAAATGGAATGATAATATGGTTTAGTTATAAGATCAACACGCAGTTATAGGAGGATGAATAGTATTTTTTATCTAAAGATCATTTGGTTTCTTAATGCTATGCAAGCAAGAGAAAACAATACCAAATGCGTGAAATAACCGAACCAGGAAATCATTTTGTGCAGTGCAGATTAAAGCAGTAGGCATTCTGCAGCATTTCTTCATAATGCAGACAATAGATTAGAAAGAAAGGTAATACAACAAGAGAAGATATTGAAAGTCTGAAATTACAAAAGATGGTAAAAAAGAAGTCATTATATTGCATTTATGTATAATAATGATGTATTATTATTTCATGGAAGTACTTAATTTCATTCAGAACTAGGCAAATATATAATCCATTCTAGCATGTTCCACCATATATCTCGTAAGGGTTCAGTTCTATGGGTTGAGAAAGTGGCTATATATATATATATATATATATATTCCATTCCTCAGTTTTGGTATTAGAGTTATAAGATCATTTAATTGAATAGAAACATTAAGACTTTAAGCAATTTTCTTAGCGTAAAAGAGCGTTAATTGTGGTTTCAGCTGCGACACACGGGTCACTAGGGTGAATGGTATTCCGGCTCAAGTACTTGATGAAATGTGATGATCTCTGTCTCACGTTTCTTCCATTTTCCATCTCTCTCATGTACAACCTTCTTGTTTTTTAATCACAACTAAAACACACAATACAGGTTTGGAAACTTCATACTATTCTTTAAAAAAAATTAAATCTGTAAGAACTACGATTTAGAGTCAAAGCCTGCATATATATTTCGTCATTTAACAGTTTAAAAGGACAATGACATTTCCCTTTAGAAACTATTAAATTTTGGCATAGGTAATTCAGAGTGAGCGTGGTTCATACCGTCACGAGTAAGTCATAAATCAGCAGTTCTAGCAAACTACTACTTATTGAATTCCTTAACCAAACATATAGTTATGCAGCTAATGTAATATTTTACACAATATTATGTTTGCGTTGACGAAAATAGTTTACGCACTTAACGAAGATTTGGTTATACATGAGTTACACACAGGTTAAAAGTTTATATCGATGAAGTATCTTATTTCATGATTTCTTTCACCAACCTTGATTAGTCCTTCTTGAAATAAGATCTCAATCACTTCCTTTAGAATTGGGAGTAACTCAGCAAGGGCAGCAGGTTCAAAACCTGAAAAAATCAATACAAACCCATGATAGCCCCATTTTAATTGGTTATAGAGGAAAGCACAACTACATAGGGAAAATATTTAGACAAAAAAAGGAAAAAATGAAGATACTTAGATTGCAGTAAACATTCTCCTTCCCAATATCACACATTTATTAAACATTTATACTCAAAAGACATGTTCATTTCTTTTAAGAAATGGAGAGGATTCTCTCTCTCTGGATCAAAGCACTAACGGGACAAGGAAGACAAAACGTGCATTCTTTGTCAACATAAGAATTCGTTTAGTTTAGTTATAAGTCTATTCAAAAAATTGTAATGTGTTAGGTAAAACGACCCATCGGTTAATTATTGCAGATAAATGTTTTGAATTAACACATTGAATGAACAATTGAACTTCCATGTAAATCAACATCACTAGAAACTGATACATTAAACTCATGCATTTCATGTCAACTTTAAGACTACCACCTCATGCTCTAAGTATGTTAAATCTTAGTACATAAATTTCATTCACTGATACCTCCCTCAGTGATTTAATCTATCTTTGTTATTTCTTGCACGAATGTTTAGACTGGAAGACACCAACCTATGATCTATTGATTCCAGTTCTATACC
>Ga0315913_1011060_pt1 | contig 10259 bp, 11 predicted proteins | sample MpolsnodulesMG_FD_207736 | JGI IMG/M metagenome (GOLD analysis project Ga0315913, IMG submission 207736) | Medicago polymorpha root nodule microbial communities from Los Angeles, California, United States - small nodules | ecosystem: Host-associated > Plants > Roots > Nodule | place: USA...
ATTTGTAGTATCCTTTTTTGATAGAAGAAAGAAAAAACAAAAGAAACTAAAGAACAAGTTTAGGATGAGGGAGGGGAGGGGGAGGAGGGGAGAGAGTCCACAATAGTCAATAAAAATATTCATGGTGCCTCGAGTTTGTTAGAAGATACGCATAATTATTGACTTCTCGATAAATATGAGATATTTGTATAGTCCAATCTTGGAGGTTGATCAAAAATCTTGAGTTTGACCTTCTTAATAAACGAGTTGGGCCGGACTAAGCTTTAAATAGGTTAGATCGTCGGCTCCTGTCAGACGTCTTCTTCGTGCAATAAAGCTGAAACACTAAATTTATAAATTCTCAAACTCAATATTTCACAGGTGTTAGCTTAAAATACACAAATAAAAGGAATAGAGAAATTACACCAATTATAGAAGAAAACTTAGAAACTTAAGTCTCATTCAATATAATAAACTTGGTCGGGTGTTACTTACTTTCTGACTGAAGTTTGGAATACTAGAGTCACTTACAATACATAGAAAAATGGAATAGAGAAATTACACCAATTATATACAGAAGAAAACTTAAAATTCTTAAGTCTCACTCAATAAACTTTGATTAATACCTGATCAGTTTACTTAAGTTTTTGTCGAACTTTGAATTACTAGAGTCCCCTTTATTCGGAAAATAGAGGGTTACGAGATAAGACAAAAAAAAAACTTGATTAATAGTGACTAATGGCCTTTAAAACCCTAAGAATTCTTACTACTTCAGTCAACACAATTGCTGGTTCAGTAGTGTCAACTCCAACCATTGCAGCCAAAAGTTCAATTTTCTTCTTTGTTTTTCCATCAAGAAGCAACTCATTCAAACTCACTTCTTTGTCATCTTCATCTTCCAATGCATTATTACCCGACTCGATGGATGAATCTTCGCTTTGTGTGAAGGAAAATGAACTTTCACTTTCAGCTTCAGCCTTTGCATTGTTTAGCTCACTGCATTCCATGGTAGAAAGCATGTGGCACTCTTTGCTTAAAGAAGAGCAGGAAAAACTTGATGAAGTGCTTTGTTCTTGATGCACCTTTGAGTTTTCTTTGCTATTCATTGCTTTGATGCTTTGGAACATTTAGAAATAACAAACAAAAGTGTAGATATATAAGTAAAGGAAGGAAATCTAAAGAGTAAAAGTAATATAGTAAATAATCATTTTGGCTCTCGAAATTGTAAAGGTCTTACAATTTAATCTCTCAAATTTACGAAATATAAAATTAATCCCATAAATTAATGTTAATCAATTTAGTCCTCTCATCAAAATATCTCTTTAGTAAACATTTATAAAAGACCAACTAAAGACTTCTAAATACCGACTTGAATAGTTTTTTGATGCACCAAAACAAACTTAAAACTTTTAAAACTGTGGTGTTTAATTTTAAAAAACAATTTTGCTAGTTATCCCGAAAACTTTTGTTCCGAGATTGTAATTGCAACAGTAACAAGATTTTTATCATTTTCATCAACCGATGTATTCTAAAAAATCCAAAATCCAACGCATATCTTTTATCCTTGATGTGCTCGTGATGGATTTCCTCGTAGAAAATAGCATTACTCTTTAAAAAAAGAACTAAATTGACTAACATTGTTCAATTTAAAAAATTAAATTGCTGTTTCACAAATTTAAAAGACCAAATTGACCAACATTTACAATTTCATCTACTAAAATGCTGATTAACTCAACTTATTGGTGATTGTGTTATGTACCAAAGTAAGAAACAAGGTAATTATGGCCATAATTCAACTGGGTCCTGATATTTGAAATTTTGGTTATGTCTAACCCTTTTTAAGTAATTATGGCCCATCTTTGCACACTGCTGTTTTATCTTTTCAATTTTTTTCAGAAACACACTGCTGTTTTTTCTATATTTGACTTCTGTAAATTTGGTAAATATATTAAATGTTTTCCTTTTGTTATTCCATATACCATATGAACATTAATGAGGTCCCATAAGCTGCCCTACTCCACTCTCTTATTTACACTCACACACATTTAAATGCAGACACAATTTAGTACATACATGATTAATGATGAACCTTAGATTCTACAACCGTGTATAGGTTCAAAGACGAAGGTCATTGTTAGGTGATTTTTTCCTCTATGTAATGATTGATTAATTTTTTTAGAATAAAAACAGTAACATACTTATTTCCAAGATGTCTACCGCACTATTGGATATAAGTTTGGAATTTTGCACATATTGAGAATTTTGATAAGGACAGAACTTATATACAATTCTATAAGTCCAGTTTTTACTATTCTCAAATAAAAAAGTGACACCTGTAATATTTATTTTAAATGATAACCACCGTTAAAATATCACGTTAACTCTCTAAATCCCGACACTCTCACCTTGCGATACAACATAACCCATTAACCTGAGAAGCACTACTAAAAAAACAAAAATTAGTGAGGAATATTTAGTGAGGGAAAATGTGAAATCCCTCTCTAATCCCGTCACTAAATTTTGCGACCAAAGAATTTGTGAGGAATTTCATTTTTTCCGCCACTAATTTCCCTCGCTAATTTTGCTTTTTCTAGTAGTGAAGACTCACTATCATCTTGCATTGCTTCTAGGTGATTATTGGGTAACATAAGCCCAAAGTGCAAGAGTTTCTACCTATCTCTCTGTTCTAATTAGCCTCACCACTTCCTGCAGTTTTCATCCCCAAACGCACTTACATGTTTACGTTTTCTCATTATCTTGTTTATTCCTTTGAGTGTTGTCTTGTTCGAAGTTTCTTCTTCGACCATCTTCGATGGTGTCATCGTCTCAAAGTATCGGAAACAAATGTTTTGCTGTAGAAATTAGTATTCAAAAGAGGTATGATGTAAACCGTACATCATCCATTGTCTTCCATTGGACTCAATCGATAACAAGGAAGGGGAGGATCGCGGTGTTGGCTACGGCGACTGTGATGGCAAGAACACACTAGAATCAGATGATTGTGGAACATTAGGGGAAGAGCTGAGCCTTGCATCTTTTTTTGGTGGTGGTCAGGGTTTGAGCTCTGAGCCTTGCATATATTATGCATTGTCCCTATCAACTGAGTTAAGCTGACGATGACATTTTAAAGTGCATCTAATCAAATCATGTCGTTTTTTAGATTAGTTACTTTTTTTTAATGAAACCAATTGAGCTAACCAACCCCCTTTTAGATTGGTTTCTAATTCATCACTACAAATATAATAATACATATATGTGACATTATTTAATTGGACACACGTGTTTTACATCGTCAGCGTATAGAAATCAATCTCTTAGTATGTTAGCTGTCAAGAATATCATAATTCATTTCAAGAAGCTTCATATATAACTTGAAAAAAATTGGATGGAGGATTTTGGTATTTACTTTTCTCTTTTAAATTACAGATATTATAAAGTGTTTTTCTAAAATCAATTAAATATGATTGAAATTTTATATAATCATTATAATTAAAAAAATAAATAGATTTAGCCCTCCAAAATTCTATAACCCCCAACACCCCAAATAGACTCCAAAGGTTTTGGGACTCAATTAAAAAACAATTAGGTATGGAGAAATGATATTTGAACAACCATTTTTTATAATTTTTGTGACAATTTTCTCTTTCGTATACTCACATTATATTTTTACTTTTTTTTTCTATTGCTTTGGTTTTTGTATCAATACTTCATTTTCTTTGTAAAATTTTGGTTATCTCAAAACTTGTCATATAAATAGATGTTAGTAACACAACTCTTAGAATCTCAAATAACTAAGGGATTACATATTAATCATCAATATGTCTATCAGAGAACAATATTATCCTTTTTACTCTAAAATAAGAACTTAACTCATAAACACTATAAGTGTAAAAAGCTTTTATATCATCAATCAATCATAACCATTAAATTATTAAAAATATTCAACTTTTATTATAGCCATAGCCATCTTTAAAATCATGCACATACAATGGTTGTGATGTACTAATATTGTAGAATATTTTACATTGACAATGCATAAAAGTTAAACTCATAAAATAAATTACTCCCTTTGGAGGAGTAAAAACTAAAATTTTGTAGTCAAATTGAAACCAAAGGGGACATGAATACATGATAAGTCAGGATCAGGTGAACATATGCATATTAATTATAAAAGACAGAAAGGAATAATAATAATTACTTTAAAGCAGAGCCATGAATGGGAATCAAATATGTCCTTTTCTATTATTAATTTTTTTTTTAAAGAATGTCCTTTCCTTTTGTCTACCCTCTAAATAGCAACTAGGAGCATGGTAAAAACATGATTTTGAATTGAATACAATTGCTTCCTGTGCCATTCACACGAACCACTAACTAGATCTCCTAATTAAGTGTAATCCTAGAAGAAATTAAGTCAACTCCTCATTGGCCACTAGTCACATTCATTACTTCACTATGTTAATTTTGCAACCACTATGTGGCATATGCTAAAACAATATCTTATTAGATTTGTGTGTAAGATTATGAAATTAGAAATAACAACGTTAGAGAGTTGAGATACATCTATCGTAAAAAAATTGTGAAAATTAAACTCAAGTGATTTGGGACTGAAGACAGAAAATATGTAAATTTTATTGTAAAAAGAATGGGTCAGATGAAAAATAATTGAATCAATAGAAGCATATAAACATTAGAAAAATATAAAAAACTATTAAGAAAGATCTAAAGATTGATAAGTTGGATACAAATATAATAGAACATTATAGCACAGTTTGATTCATGTAGTTGATCTCATTTAGCGAGATCAAGTTTGATTATTTTGTTGTATATCTCCATCATAAACACAGATGGTATACAAGAGTAATTTTGTTTTTTTTTACATATGCATTAAATCAGATTTTATTATATAAATATTTGTTGAGAATATTTTAAGAATAATTCGTTTTTTTTAGGGAATTTTAAGAATAATTCATGTTATCTTATATTTAGTCACATTTAAAATATTGTTTTTCTTATACCATTTAACATTTAGATTAAAAAATAAAATATTAATTACTTTTTTCCATGAATATATCCTTAGTAAAGTACATGAATTAAGTTCCACATAATATACACGAAGTCAATTTGTTTATGTTCATATGAACTCGGTTCAAATAGGTACTGCTGGGTGAAACATACATGAATCGAGTTCACGTGAACATGTGCAAACCGAGTTCATGCAATAAAAGAAAAAAATGCAATAAACCAAAAACTGAGACATAGCTATAAAGAACCAGAAACTGAGACGAAGCCCAAAAGAAAATGAAGGAAATGGTGCAACGATGAAGGTGAAGGTAAACTTATGTCAATGCAATTGTATGAAGTTACAGAAATTTGCTACAAGGGTCAATTGGTGTAGCCATTATTATTCTATCATCTACAAAAAATTGGATGTGAGTATGAACATTCCCGATGCAAGCAACCTCTACAAAGAGCACTATTTCTTCACAAGATTCATGCGGTGAACCACAAAAAATTACTCAACCTCTTTACGAAAATCATGATTATCTACAAAAACCTGCACACATTGGAAAGGTGGAGAAAATAAGTTAGTCACAAATGCTTCATAACCAGAAAATCTAGTACGCGCCAAAATGTGAGATATTGTGCATCATTTAGTGTTTTAAAAATCAAACCGGATGGGTAAGCCACAAATTGGCCTTAGCAACGGTTTGGTTATTTTGGTTTGATTATTGTTGTCTCTCAATTTGAGCGCTCGGTTGAACCTTGACCCAGAGGTCTTGCTAGTTGAATATTCAATTTTTAAAATATTGCATCATAATAGAAATAAAATGGGTGATGGCCCAGAGCACGAGGCTCCCACCATGTAAGGTATGAGGAGGGTGAATGTATGCAGCCTTGCATCCGCAAGGAAACAAGCTGTTTCCAGGATTTGAATCTGCGGCCTCCAAGTTACAAGGAAGCAACCTCACCGTTGCGCTAATGTTCACTCTCAAACAACATACTGGAAGTAATGTTGAAAATGACTATTGAGGCATACCGTTTTCCAACCATCGGGATCGACACATGATGTGATTTTTGTTCTGTAACCAGGTACTGGTCCAGCTTCACGAGTAACCTTTCCTCCAGCAAGTTTAATTGCTTCTGCAGTTTTGTACACATCATCTGTGCCTATTGCAATCTGTGAGAAGGAAGAAACAAACAAGATAAACATGGTTGGATAAACATGTTAATTGAGCGATTATTCTATAACAAAAAATCAAATAAAGTCAATCTGTTTTCATAAGCTATCCTGAAAAACTTATGGAAATAAGCTGAAAATAACCTATAGACATGTCATAAGTTGTTTTCATAAGCTCTACCAAAAAGTCTCATAAGTGTTTTTACCGGTTGATAACCTTCAAGTAAGTCAATCAAAACAGACCCTAAATAAAAGAAATGATGTTAACTAAAAACACAAGTTAAGAAGCATTTCAACCAAATATTCATATGAAACTCAGCCATCTCTTTAATACAGAAAACAAAATTATAATCTTAATATCATAACTTTAGACAGGATCAAAGGAACCACTTCAGCATATTCAAAGTATACGAATAAAAAAGGAGAACTTTTGTCAACCTGAGCATATGCATCTCCTTTATCATATTTTGTGATTCCATGGTTATAAGTCAATTCCAGAACAGTAGTTTTTTCTTCTGGACCATAACCCATTATTGCAACAGTACACTGCCAAAAAAGAAGGGAAGCAATTACAAGATTGCAGGTTATGTGATGGAGATCAAATGCCTAAATCAATTCTCAGCCAACAAAGAAAGCAAGGTTGAAACTAAGAATTGTAAAGATGGAAGTTCTCAATATATATAATTCAAAATCAGGAGAATCTATCAGCATAACACAGTCAAAGATAAGAACAAAAATGAGAATAAGTTAAAAGAAGTGTGACTGGGCTACATGCTCATCAGAGATTGACATAGATAGTTTGATCTTCATCATAAAACAATACTTTCGCAACCAATCCATATGAAACTGTTGAAACATAATGTTTCGGTAACTGAGAAGGTGAGGATCGATGCCTTATGAAATACAAGAACATTCAGCCGCCAATTAGTTAAAACATGAGACAATTTTTTTTTATAGGCAAATGTTATGGTTGATTTGTTAAAGGTGCTGGGGGAGGGGGAATTGGTTACCCTAAGCTAAATTTTTCCATTCAGATTAAATTTTATAAGAAAGTTTAGGCATTAAAGAGTCCCTCCCATGATTAGATATAAACAATAAATCCTAATCATCTTAATTGCTGAATACTAGGCATATTAGTTATAAAAAAGACATCAGAGCCAGGGTATATAACAGAAAAATGATGCCGAGGTACCTTGGATTCTGGATCATCTTGTTTACGAAGCAACTCCATACCAACAACCTACACAACAAGCAATCACATAAACAAATTAATGTTTTGCAAAGGAAATGAGAAGACCATAAGCCAGCATAAAGTGCATTGGTTCTCACCTTCTCGTAAAATTTTATGGATCGATAAAGATCACCGACCCGAAGCATTACTTTGCATAAGGGTTCGGGAGAGGGAGCCCTTTCCAAAAGTTCAAATTTATAACCATCAGGGTCTTCAATAACTGCAATAGCTGAGTCGCCTCCCTTGACTGGACCAGGCTCTCTGGTTATTACGCCACCCTTAGCTCTCACAATGTCCACAACTCTTGAAACCTAGTAAATGGTTATAAGGACAAAGAAATTTCATTATATGCGTTGGTCAAAAGATCAATAGAAAGGAAATTCAGAGAAATAACCAAAAGTCCAAAACTACTACTATGTTTGGGAGAAGGGTTTCTTCTACTAGCATACACACTCGTGAGACTGTTTGAGGGAGCTTATGAAAACAATTTATGACATGTGCATGAGTTGTTTTTCAACTTATTTCCATAAGCTCTACATGATAGCTTGCGATAACAGCTTATAACTTATATTGAAACAGTTTGATTTTATTTTATCTTTTGTTATAGAAATAGCTTATACATAAACAGAGACAAACAGATGATAAGTACTTAATTAAATTGTTTATCCAAACAGGGCCTAGTTCAAACACAAAAATACGTGTCAACGGGAAATAACACAATTTAAGAGGGGGATGTTTTTTATACAATGATGAGAGTAGGCATAGAAGATAGACAAGTCATAAAAGCTTGAGAAACTAACATCATCCATAGCAATACCAAAATGGCCAAATCCGGTTCCAATGTCATAGGTCTCAATCCCATAATCTGAAACATCATCAAGAGAAAAACAGTTTAAGCATAAGAATTTCCACTGCTCAGGGATGTTAAAGTAACTAAGAATGCAAAGTTCTGTAATTATAAGGAATGTCAACAAGTTAGTCAGATTCTCACTGTATGTTAGTTCAATCGCAAAGTGTGCATCCTCAGGGCCATATCCAAGAAAGGCATTAGTATATTTCTCCTCTGTCATGTCGCGTTTTCTGAGCACCTTCATTCCAAGGCACTCTGTATAAAATCTGAAATCACCAATAAGTTTTTGTTTTAACCATGAGAATGTTCACAGTTACAAATAAATAAGTTTGCAACTAAATTACTAATTCGTCTCGGATATAGCATACTTTATGCTCTTGTCCAAGTCACCAACACGATATACGACATGAAGCATTCTTCTCTTGTCCTGCTTCACCCAATCTAATGCATTTTCCTGTGTAACAGATTGAGACATACTCCTTGATGCCATCACTCTCATACTTCCACTATCATGTCTCAACAACCTAGATGCTTTAAGACCAAAATTTTGGGGCAGTAGTCTAACACCTGAATTACAACCCAAAAACAATCACAATTCATTAAATCATAGTACAAACTTATGAAGCACCAACATGGACACTAGACACACACTGACATAGGCACCGGTAAAAATTTAAGACAATGGAAGTGATTGAATATATCCAATGTATCTAGTGATGCAGACACTTGACACGACACTAACATATAGACACCTGAATTACAATCCAAAAAAAATCCAAAATTCATTAAACTGTAACACACACTTATGAAGCACAGACCCATACACAGACATTGGACACAATAATAACACACAGACACAAACCATAATGCAAGAAAGTATAAGTGATTGCATTTATCCAATGTGTCCACTGACGTAGCACAAACACTGGACGCGACACTGACATGTAAACACCTGAATTACAACCCAAAAACAATACAAGTTCATTAAATCATGTTAATAGAACACACATGAAGAACCTGAGGTTGTTATGGACAAAGGACAAGTCTTCAATCAGAAGTGTCTGCTACATAGATACAAACCCTCAACATGCAACAACAATACTAATACAAATCACTCCCTAAAACACATGCCATTATGTAAAATTGTCAATATAATGCCATATTCAATCTAATTACTTGCTAGCATAACTTTATCATGCAAATTTTTATTTTTTTTTTTGAAAAAACAAAACCCCATTTTTATACTGGACATAAAAAATTAGAATAATTAAATGGTGAATGGTAAAAAGACAGCAACTTTGGGGTTTGGGCAATATTTCCAGAAGTGTCAATATGTCGGTGTTTTGTCCAATGTCTATGTTTGTGCTTCAATAACACCAACAAATGTTGCTCCACGAGCATAACTCAGTTGATGGTGACATTGTATAATATATTTAGGGTCGGGGTTTGATCCTCAGACTCTCCACTTATTCTCCTTAAAAAGGTGAAATTCTAACCACTATTGACCAAAAAAACGCCAACACATGTTGGACACCGGACATGTCTTTGACATGAACTGTAGGTGCTACATACACAGACAACCTCAACATGCAACAACTATACTGATACAAATCACTCCCAAAAATACATATCTTTATTTATTATGTCAAATTATTAATACAATGCCAAATAAATCATGCACAAAAATTTAAAAAATTACATAATTTGCAAATGGGTAATAAAAAAAAAACACAAACAAACATAATTTCATCATGCAAAAATAAATAAATAAACAAAACCCCATTTTTAAATTTACCATAAAAATTAAAATTTACGAAAGAATGGTTGAAAAAGACAACAACTTTGAGGAGTATTTGCAAAAGGGTCAACGAATAAACTTACCATTACGAAGATGAAAGAGAGAGAATCTCTGAGAAAGGTTGCGTGAAGAAGAGAAAGAGGGTAATTTGTTGAGTGAAGAAAGTGAGGGACGAATTGAAGAAGAAGCCATGGAAAAGGAGTGTACAGAGAGAGTGATGTGA
>Ga0315913_1011063_pt1 | contig 10257 bp, 5 predicted proteins | sample MpolsnodulesMG_FD_207736 | JGI IMG/M metagenome (GOLD analysis project Ga0315913, IMG submission 207736) | Medicago polymorpha root nodule microbial communities from Los Angeles, California, United States - small nodules | ecosystem: Host-associated > Plants > Roots > Nodule | place: USA...
CACTCACAATATTAGATTTGTTATATATATATATATATATATATATATATATATATATATATATATAAATCTCTGTGTTTCCCATGGTTTCTTTGTCGTCATCATTTTTGTTTTTTAGGCGTGGTTGTCTGTGCAGGCCTCACCCTATTTCTTTATTATCGTTTTTTTTTTATTTTTTATATATTTGTTTGTGATGATAGTGTGCAAGTTATACTGGTTTTATTGTTTACCAGCCAAAGGTTGCGACCAACAATTCATGAAATTATTACATCCAAGATTAAAGCCCATGCAGACCTTTTGAATTCATCAAGGTCTAGCATTGGTAAGGGTTCCCGAACTGGAACAGGTGATCTACACTTCATTAAAGGTCAACTCGAAAGCTACCAGTTGCCAAAACAGAAGCATAAGAATGGGATATCTATTGCTGGGACTCTGTTGGCTGTAAGCCCTGTTTCCCCTCTCATGGCTCCTGGCGGAAAAGCACAAGTTGCTGCGAAGGATCTTCTTGATTCAATTTTGGATGCTGTTGTTCGAATATTTGGTGAGCCACAATAATTTTATATGCATTCTTCTTTCTAGGTTAATGGCACACTTAATGTTGCAGAGAGGAGAATGTAAGATAAATAAATGGCCGTGCTAAATAATATTGGATTATGAATAAAAGCACCAGGGAGAAAGTTGGGCAAACACCCGTTGTTTAAAAGACAGCAGAGTCTTGTGTGGTTTGGGAATGTGTGGAGAAACCCATTGTATTAGAGATATAGGATTATATCTTCACTTCAGTATTCACACTGCTCTTAGTGTGGGCTGCTTGCCCTATTCTACTTGGGCTTCAAGCCCATTAGTTTCTGTTGTAACAGAGTTGCTGCAGCTAACTGTGTATAATTAGTTAGCTACACTGGAATCAATTCAGTTGAGATGCATCAATCAAATTACTTTCAGTCTTTCACCCTCCCCCCTCTGTGTGTGTGTGTCGGTGTGTTTCTTCACTTTCATGCACTTTCTATGTTTTTAAACATATAGAAGCACTGGTGAGGAGGTAAACTAGATAGAGGATAGTCCAATAAATAGAGGTAAAGGAAGGCCAAGCAAAATTGTAGCCAACCCCACCTAGTGACAAAATGTTTTGGTTGGTTTTGTCTGCTTTCTATTTTAATCATTATTCTTCATCGTAAATTTGTCACCTCGTGTATAATTCTATAGAGAACCACGTTGTTGTTGGGGAGCTGCTGGAAGCAAAAGTTAGTCAGCATGTTGACATGAACACACTAAAATCAGTGCCAGTAGATGTGAGTTGGAACCCTGATTCTGAAGCATCTCAAGTCACAGGAGGTTACAGCATAAGTTTCTCCTTGACAGTGTTACAGGTAATCTATATATGGGGGTTATCCAGTTGCAAGATATTTAATAATAGAATGAGGACATATTTGTGGTAATTTGATTTGGCTAGACATGGTTGGCCATGATTAGTATTATTTCAATACATATCTGTACTAATTGAATGTTTAGCCATGATTAGTGTCTTGGTCAAAGATACACACCTTATGATGATATGCATGAAGTTATGGTTATTGGATAATGGATAGTAGATAAAAGAGTACAGTTAAATTTTTCGCTGTACTTAATTACCAACTTTTGTCAAGCTTAAACTAATAGTTGAGGACTCAAATGGTTTTATATTTGAAATATACTCGCTCAACAGTCCTTTGAGCTTGAAACGTGGAAATTGACAAACTTATACTACCTTGTGCTTTATTAAAGGATAGTTCAGCTACAGCTCAGCATAACTATTATGTACCCTAGAGTAGCTAATAGATGTCTCTAACTGTAAATGTAACTAACTCAATAGATTGTAACCTACTCAACTGACATGTGTTGGTTGTGCTATGCTTGTAACTGGTAATAGCCAGCTGTCTCTACAGTCTATATAAGGACCTTAACCACTCTGTAACAGAATCAATCAACAGAATATAGAAAGAAGTTTCAGAGATCAAAGAATCTCCATAGTTGAATTCATAAATCTAATATGCTTGAATAATGGGGATGGCAAGAATTGAACTATTCCACCTGCTCGTACGCTTTGCTACTACATCAATGATCAATTTTCTAAAAAGCTCAACTTGCGAAGTGAAAGTTCATGACAAATTTATATCTGAAAACTAAATAAGCAGTTTGACATGCATGTTAACGAGTGTTGAAACTGCTGGAAAGTATCACACTTGTTGGTTTAGAAACATGTTTAGTTTTTTTACTGCATAAGTTTCTTTGTCTTCTTCTTTTATGGTGATTCTTATTTTATTATATTGAAGGGTGATTTTTTTGTTGACTGGAATGTAAGGGTCTGTTTACTTTGTGAAAACATTTTCTGTTTTTCATTTTCAAAAATATGTGCCCATTTTAAGTTGCTAATGCGAAGATGCGAGTCTCTTGAAATGAACCATTGTGATTGAGAGAAGGTGAAATGCTAGCCAGGGATGATGCATTTCAGGAAATAACGAAAGTAGTTCTTTTGGAATTTTCATTGTTTCCGAACAATTTAGACATTTATTCACTTCAAGAGTCTCTTATCTCCTTGGTAGAAAGTAAAATTAACACAAATTTTATAAAATGAAAAGAGTAAATGTTCTCACAAAGTAAACGAGCCCCAAATTTTGTAGCATCCTGTATTGTCATGTTTCGCCTGACCATTTGAGACAGTTTGTTTTAAATTAATGGCAAAGGAATCTAGTTTATATGGAAAAAAAAATTGACTGGACCTGATTTATATTGTTTAATATGCATATAAACATGAAGAACCTGTGTTACAAAGGTAAAATATCCTTAAATCGGTACTCAGAATGTGCATGTTGGTTGTAATCCCTTTTATTTTTTCTTTTAGCTTATATTTATTCATCCTTTATTTTTGTAGAGTGAATGCCAACAACTTATATGTGAAATTCTGCGGGCTACTCCAGAAGCTGCATCTGCTGATGCCGCTGTGCAAACAGCTAGACTTGCAAGCAAAGCCCCTTCGAAAGAGAAAAGGCAAGTGAGTTGAATTTCTTTTGCTCTTTAGTATAACAATAAACAGCAACCTCTGTTCAATTCAAAATTTTAATTTTCTGAAATATCGTGCAATAGTCCTTTGGCAACAAACACCTAATAATTAAGAAAGTCTACGATGAAGCTGGCATAAGAACTTGATAGATAGTAAATGGAGCTCCAATCAAGCCATTATTGCAGCCTTTATTTTGGATTCACTGTTAATCATCTAGCTGAGGAGCATTTCGTTTGCAACTCAAATATGACATGCTCGGTTTCACTTGTTAGTTTGTGACTTATTTTTTTGTTTTTAAAATTTATGAAAGTTATGTTATTAGAGAGATAGAAACGAAAACAATGGCATCAGTACAATCACAACCTCAAATCCCTCTCATGCACTCAGTCTATAGATAAATTGTAACTTAGGTGTTCCAAGGAAAGATGTTTAGACAAGAAAAAAATTGAGAAGTAGGGTATTTGACACAAGGTCTTTTGCCTTAATGCGATTGATAAGTCGTCTGAGTCAGGTTCACAATTGTCAGGAGAAAATAATTCTGAAATTTTAATTTTCTATGTTAATACAACATTATCTCTCAAGCCAAATTTGTATCATGTAGTTAATGATTAATGTTTCTTATTGATTACAGAGATGGATCAGAAAATGGTCTTACCTTTGCATTTCGCTTTACTGATGCTACAATATCTATTCCTAATCAGGGTATGATAAATTCTGTTAAATTGAAGGAGTGAAGTTAAACTTTTCTGCTTATACAGTTTAAAATCATGTTGCTGTTGGTATACATGGGATGCTGTTAAGATATGTTTATTTTGGCGAAGCTTGCATAATTTGTGAAAATTGCCTACATAAGAATTGCTATTATAGGGGTAAAGTTAAACTTCTACGCATTTGATTTTCAACCAATAAGAGAGCGCATGATGGGAAGAGTGTGTTGCTAGCATCCTCTTCCTTGCAATGTCTCGACATATTTTTCTCTTACCACTAATAAAACTTCTATTCCTCATGAAATTTATATTTATTTGTGCACATATTTGAGTTTTCAAAGTTTTTGGCATGTTTATTTTCCTTCTCCCACTTTTAATGTTTTACATGATTACAGCTGCTGTCTAATAGACATGGTATATAAGAATAGTGATCTTCTCAATATTATGATATGGACAAGAAAATCATCAATGTTTAAGACTACTAGTAATATTGGATAAAAAACAAATAAGCAAGCGCTGTTATAGGAACATTGTCCATTTGGTTGTTTAGTGCCTGCAATTCTAAATTGTTTCCCTTTCAGTTTAGAAAGATATTGCGTATATGTTGGATTTTGGCATGCTGTGCTGACAGTACCATGTCTGTAATACTCCCTCCGATTCAAAATGAGTGTCGCTTTAGCCAAAAAAAATTGTTTCAAAATGAATGTCGTTTTCAACTTTCAATGTAAATTTGATTTTTTTTTCCATCTTTGCCCCTCATTGAAATAACAAAATTAAGAATAGAAACCTGTGCTGCCTTTTGCCTTGTTACCTTGGAAAACGTGAAACACATATTGGAAAAGTGCCAGACGCTCATTTTACTTGGCTTAATAATGATACATCTTCCTTTTCATATATCCACGTGGGAGACAAATTAGAAAAAGAAGCATTCAATATTGGAACATGTGTAAATAATTAAAAAACAGTAAGGCTATTTTAGTAAAATTGCTATGACTTTTGACTACTTTATTCCATTCCTTAATCTGTGTGCAATTGGCTAAAGCGACACTCATTTTGAAATGGAGGGAGTAGCTTTTAATTTGTAAATTAGTTATGGAAGTTTCTGATAATATCACCCTTTTACTTGATTCTTGACAATTTAATCTCTAGCAGTAGTTTTATGCTTTGACAACAAGTCATTGCCTAACTGCTGAACATCTTATTCATAGCATTTTTTCTTTATCATTTTTTTCGTTTATTAAGCTATTATTTTTTTTCCCCAATTCCAATATTTATGGCCGGTTGTTTTAATATTCAGGAGTTGATCTTGTTCGCCAAGGATGGAATAGGAAGGGTCCCAATGTGGTGCAGGAGGGTTATGGGTCTGCAGCGGTTTTACCTGAGGAGGGTATATATTTAGCAGCATCAATATACCGACCTGTGCTTCAGGTGTTGCTTCTTGGATTGTTACATCCCTCATGTAAAGTTTTGACCGTGTTCAATATGTTTTTTTCCTGACTTGATTCTTTGTGCAGTTCACAGATAAAGTTGCTTCAATTCTGCCAACAAAGTATTCCCAGCTTAGGTGAGCTCAAAAACATTGCACAGTTTTTCTCTGTTCAGTATTTTTTTAAAAACTATTCTTTGATTTCTTGTATGCAAAACCAAAATGCAACTTTATTGTTCACTTCTTTTGTTGAAAAAAAATGCGTGAATAAAATGTTGCTTTCTGTATTTAGTGCTAAGTTAAGCACATATGCTTGTTCATTTTACTTTATTTTACATATTGATATCGGGACATAGTGTCATTCTACATTGAGTATTTAGTGCCAATATGTTAAGTATATACTTCTAAATGTGCTTGAAAACCCAGGTTCTAAAAGTAGAATGAATTGAGTTTGTTGAGGTGAAATTTTGAAAGAAACTTATTTGTTAGAATAGCTCTTTAATAAAAAATAGTGTAGATGCAGGGCAGAGATATTAATGTTAATCAATCTATGTCATGGTATGGTTCCAGCTAATTGGTTTAATTCGCTAGTCAAGTCTAGTTTTCTGAAGATTGCGTATTTGCAAATGATGAAGAACAGGAGTTAAGAATGTGGTTGAAATGTAACAAATCGTTTTACTTGTCAATGTCAAAACCAAACACAAATTTTTTGAGCAAGTTGGAACCCAATATAAATAGGGCTATTAGGTTAGGTCATTGAATCACATCTATTGATTATATACCGAATACATTGTTAGCCGTCTTTGTTTTCTCTTTCTTTTATTACTCTAGACCTGATATTCCAACAAAATTTTTAGAGGGACTAGGGAATGCAAAATGTCCATTAAACTTCAAACATAATTTCCATTCTATCCTTCGTGACGTGAATGGAAGAGAATGAGTTAGAACTTTTTTATTCCCCTTATAACCTTATTTCAAATAATAGTTCATTTTTACACAATCTAGAAACTTAATACTCTTCAAAATTTTAACAATCTGATGCTAGATTTATATTTTGTAACGCACATGTAATGTAAAAATAATAGTAACAGATATTATAAGTATTTTTGACAAGAAAAAAATACAACAAGTCAAAAATCCAATAACTGTATGTTAATAAAATCCCAATATAGATGTAGAGTAAAATGCAGAATAAGTAAAAATTATTGCTAGTTTTGCCTTTGGTTTTTCTGCAACTTCAACACCTCACGCTCTCAATAATAAAATAACAATAAAAGTGAAGTGTGCTCAATCCCCAAATTAATAGCATTAATCCAATACCCAGTGTCCATCCATTGTTAAGGACAAAATTGTGCGTCTCCGGCTCTGCAACTGTTTGCCGGCACTGGCCAGAAAAATGTCATCAGTCGCAGCTGTACGACAAACAATGCGTTCTTGTGCTACGCGACACACTTCATTTTACTTAACAATAATTTTAAACTATAAAAATATGTCCAGCTGTGATTCCATACCATTCCATCCAAATTCAGGGGAATGAAAAATAGTGGTAAGTAATGACATTGATGGAATAGTTACTAGATTCCATTCTTCCCGTCCTTAATTTTAAAATCCAAACAATGAAAATAACTTTGATCCAATCCATTAAACTCTATTCCATCTCATAGCATTAATTGAAACATACCCTTAGATCGGAGGCTCTGGATGTATAATGTGATATTGGTGATGCTTGTAAAATACAAAGCACTAACGTCTATGCTATCTATAAGAATTAGGCCTAGTGCCAGTGTAGTACTACTTTTGCAAGTCCAGGGGATTGATCAATAAATTTCAAACATAATCAATATAAGGAAACATAATGAAAATGGTAGCTATAAGTTTTGATTGCATGTCAGCTAGTTTCTATTAATTTTTATATGGTTTTGATACAAACTCTTACTGATTTTAAAAAAAAAATAGCAAAACTCTTTTCAAGCTCAAATTGTGACTTTCTAACGCATTAATGTTACTTCATGGTGTTGTCAATTTTGTGAGTTGCAGCAATGATGGGTTGCTAGCCTTTGTGGAGAACTTTGTAAAGGACCACTTTTTACCAACTATGTTTGTGGACTACCGAAAAGGCGTACAACAAGCCATATCAAGCAAGTCTTTTAAACTGTTCTGTCTATTTTTTTTTTCTTTTCTTCTGTTTCCCTTATTTTAAAAGCCCTGCTTGGGGATCAGTGTGATCTTTTCTGAATCTTAATGTTTTTGAAACATCATAGTATGTTAATCATGCAGTAAAGCATTTTGAAGTTAGCTTTCTCTGAAATGTTTGATGCTAAGACCCGTTCTTAATTGAAGGTGTTATTGACAAGCATTTGAGTGATAACTATAATACCCACCCCAAAACACAAATTTCTGAAGCAAATTTGGTTTCCATAAAAATAATACATTCTAGTTTAAAGTAGTTCGTAATGTGGGAGTTAAGTAATTTTGAAGTTGTACTGGCCATATTTGTGGGAATCAGTAACCCAAGACTCATTCCCTTGCTAGATTATCTTTTCCTTACAGTTCAATTCTAAAGCCACCGAAAACAGAGTATGCATTTCTGTGTTTTTGGAATGTTTTAATTGTAGCAATTGTTCGTAGTGTCCATATTGTTGAAAGTATACTTGCTCATACATGTTAGTTTGTTGGAATTTTAAATGGAGCAATTCCTGAATTTGTTTACAAAATAGGAATGGATAAGCTTGTGATAGCGTAGTTAATCAAGTGTTCTTAGATGATAAATCACTTTTGTACAATTAGAACATACTTTGATCCTAATTTGTAAGATCACCGTGCATAACATTTACAGAACTTTTCAATCTGTAATGTAAAGGCTAAAGAAGATACAGGAAGCATGATGTGAAATCATAGCTTATTAGGCTTACGGGCGTATAGTGCACTGAAAAACAATTAGAAATTTTGGTCAATAATTATCATATTGCATTGAAAATTGGAAGTGAATGTTGATGGCTTGTTTAGAGATTAGTATTTGTCCTAAATATCACCATAAGTTTTGTTCTCTTCATACAAACTTTTAGGTCCAGCTGCATTTCGTCCAAGAGCACATGTGGCTACTACTTATACCTCGTCAATTGAAAAGGGCCGGCCTGTATTACAAGGATTATTGGCTATTGATTACTTGACAAAAGAGGTAAGTTTTAGCTTCAATAATAATGTTAATACAATACGTCAGGTTCTATTTTATTTTTTTACTTTTCTATATTTTACACAGGATGATATGTTACCTGGACTAGTAAGTTTGGGAATTTGGACATTATTCCATGGACCATGATTGACATTTAGTTTCATTTGATTGTTAGAGAACATGGTTGTTTACTTTTCCCTTTGAAACTTTTTGCATCAAATTTACTGCAGGTGCTTGGCTGGGCACAAGCAATGCCCAAATTTGCTAATGATCTTGTGAAGTATGTGCAAACTTTTCTGGAGAGGACTTATGAAAGATGCCGGACTTCATACATGGAGGTACTTTTTTTTTTGGATGAAACTTCCTGTAATTTTTATTTATTTTTTTCACGGAAAAATTTCCAATAATCTTGAAAAAAACAGAGAACATAGATTACTAAATCCTCAAGCTACCTGACAAAGTCATATATTTGAAACAACGAATGGCTAAGCACCGTAAACTATGATGCATGGACGCAATAAGAGTATCAGATACGATGCATATTCGATGCAGTGATACAGCATTTTTGGAAAAATAGGATACAATATGTTTAAGATATGTACATAAAAAAAATACGAAATATAATAAATATATTATTTTAATTCAAAAGTTCCAAACGAAAAATGGGTAAAGGCAGTGGGAAAAGTGAATGATCCATGCCTCTGAGATGAATGGGTTATGCCATAGGTGTTATGGTGATTACCGAGAGTCATAATTAAGAAGAAAAATTGAGCCATATATGTATCTCAGTGGGGAATATGTAAATTCGTGAAGAAGCGTACACATATTGCAGCCATGTTGCTGCTGTATCAATGACCGTTTCTGCGAATCGGTGCATCATGGACCATAAAGAAGCAAATAACACAAGAATTGGATCCTTGCTGCATCTTCAGTCCTATTATTTGTTAATTCAATCAAGAATCCTCAGGGGTGTAGGCTTGGGACCTAGGAGTGTGCTCCTCTCTAGGTCTTAAGTTCGAACCCCGAAGTGCCAACAATTCCTATGATGGGCCAGTCCATACAAGACTTTGCTCTGCCTTCAATTGGCCCCTTTGCATGTGATTGGTCCCCCAGATTAGTAGGTCCTTGGGCCGGATAACTTGTTTTAAAAAAAAAATTAAATCAAGTTTCAGCACAAAATATCTATACTATATATAAAGAAAACAACCCATTTCAGCTCTTTTGGGCTGGATTTTCTCTTTCCAAAAATGCCCTCAATTTTCAATACAAATAACACATGTAACAAATAGATAAGAATAAATTTAAATATTGGAAAAAAAAAAGTAACAAACACGATATGAATATATATATGTCTGTTTTTTTTCCTTTATCATTTAAAAAGTGTAACAAACTAGATGAATATATTTATACTTACTTTTTCATTATCCCAATTATACCCTTAAACAACTTTTTCTATAATAAAGATTGTTGTTGGTGTCATTAAAAAAAAAGAATTTAGATTATATTTTTTGTTATATTGTTTATGTTATTGAAATAGATAATCATGGTTAGTTTGGTTTGTTATAGGTTGAAAGCAACAAACATTTATATTTTTAGTTTTGATCAAAATCAAAATTTCATAAAAAAAAAAAACATCGTTTATAATTTTTAAACGTTAGCGCAATAAAAAACACGGAAAGACGGGCATGTGAGTGCCTGTCTTTTCGCTAGTATACGATAATACAGACCTGTGGATTACTCCGTCCTTGGGCTATTTAGAATAGTTGGTGCTTGACATTCTTATAAATAGTTGTGTCGGATCATATCTTTCCTTTGTTAGCATTTTCTGACATTTTTGTCAACTATATTTCAGGCTGTTCTTGAAAAGCAGAGTTACATGCTTATTGGGAGGCATGATATTGAGAAATTGATGAGG
>Ga0315913_1011072_pt1 | contig 10254 bp, 4 predicted proteins | sample MpolsnodulesMG_FD_207736 | JGI IMG/M metagenome (GOLD analysis project Ga0315913, IMG submission 207736) | Medicago polymorpha root nodule microbial communities from Los Angeles, California, United States - small nodules | ecosystem: Host-associated > Plants > Roots > Nodule | place: USA...
TGTGTGAATCAATAAAAATTCTCCATTCATTATTTCTCTCGTTTCAATTCTTCATTTTTCTGTTAGTTATTCATCTTGCTCAAAACAGCTTATTTTTAATAAGCACTTTCGCTGCGCATAGAACAGAATGATTGTTCTAACATGTTTGAGTTCAAAAAAGTTAATCATTGTTCATTTACACCCATATATATCATTTTGCAAAACCAAAAAACAAAATGGGAAATTTTTTTAGTATGTGATTCGGAGTTTCAATTTTTTGTTGGCTTTCCTCTGTATTGAGTTCAATGAACGGTATTCATTATTCATTTTCAACCAAATATAGCAGTATGAAAAGAAAAAAAAAAGGGAAAAATATTATTAATTTGTTATTCAAGTTTCAATTGTTGTTTTTTTTTGTTTCCTCTACTTTGAGTTGAACGAAATATTTAGCATTTTTCATGTATGCATCGTATTGACATAGTAATAATAATGATGATTTAATAAACAACCCTGTTTATTAATAATATGTTTTCTCATCAATGATTATGATCGTAAAGGTAGGGGAAAGGGTATTTGCAGTGACCATGACTCAGTTTCAGCAAACAGCAGCAAGAGCAGTAGCAGCAGTTATATCATCATGATTCCTCATGTTGTTGAAGAATCATCTGACCGAAGAAGACAGTCGAGGTCACGTAAGCGCTGGAGAAGGATGATTCGTCCTGCAGATGCAGATGATACTGAAATATGTGGGATCTGTTTGGATGATTTGCAAAAAAAAGGAAAATGAAAAGAGACTTGGATTTGTTAAGAGATGTGGTCATAGGTTTCATTTGGAATGCATTCACGATTGGCGACGCAAACATCACGGTTCACCTTAATATGGATGGGACAAAAAACTTGTCCCAATTGTCGCAAGCTATCGTACACTATCATTCCTTGTCCGTCATGGTTCGATACACAAGAAGAGAAAGTTGTAAAGATTTAGCACTATAACTTCTGGAGATTTGTCAGCAGAATGAAACAAATTTTATTTTAAAGAATATATGATAACAATGAATAGGCACATGCATGAGAACATAGTTGGATTCATGGGTATTCGCTCCAACTTTGATGGGAAATTATGCTCCAACTTTGATAGTTGAATTGGTATTTGAAGTAGTCAACATTGTCATGAGAACTTACCATACTACAAGAAGGAAGACAATCAAAGACACTATTAAATATCATTTATGGTGCGAGGTTTTTGAATAGTTCGGTGTGAGCGAACTTATATAGAAACCAGAATGAGTTGTAAATAGGAATGAGAATAGGTCAGATTGCCTTTTAGGGATTTAGTAAAAAAAATCCTTGTGTGATTTTTTTCACCTTTTCTTTTTATCTTTTATCTTTTTTACAAGTGTTTTCAGACTTATTACTATGATAAAAGGTAAATCATCCAAGAGAATTTCATACAATATTATGCATGTAGTAATGTATACATCTTGTGCCAAGGATTTTTTATTGTTGTCTAAATTTTTTTTTGCAGTGTCTTGTGCTTAAGTTTAGTCCGCAAGTTATTAAATAAATTCAATTTGACTTAGAAAATATAATGCATATAAATCTCAATGTAGCTAGGGGAACAATAATGCTTGAAATTTGACATACCTTCAAATGCTTCCATCACCACTATAGCAATCCAGGCCAAAAATGTAGTATGGAGTTTTATAATCCTAATGAGTAGCAAATTAAAAAAACATAGATTGACACCCTTAATATGTATACTCGAGTGTACCACACTGGAAAATTTAAGTTAACCAAATATATGGTTTGTGTGACCATATTTTTTCAGTTGCATGACCACTATTTAGAAGCTGAAAAATGTGATCACGCAACTAAAATGTGCGTGACCACTATTTTTCCACTTAATTAACCAAATAAATTCTGGAAAAATAATGGTCATACAACTAAAAAAATGTGGTCACATAGACCATATATTTGGTTAACTTAAATTTTTTTAGAGTGATACAAACGGATGTACAGATTAAGAGTGTCAACCTATTATTGTTGAATTAATAATTAAAAAAATCAAATCAAATAAGACAACAAAACCACTCTTCCAATACATTTTCTTTTGGGGGAAAACCGAAATATAAAATGTGATGATTGCTACCTTGAAGCAGTGATATTTTTGCATGGCTCGCTTCCACCTCCTTATGCTTCATAATTCCAAAAAGTCAATAAGATAATAAGTGACAAAGGTAAAAAATATATACTAGTTGTCAAGTAGCATAATAGAGTACCTAAAAAAAAGTAGCATATATGATAGAGTAAGACAATTTAATCATAACATTGTACTTTTGTGCTATAGTACTATGTACTCTATGAATCATTTTTCAAGTGTGATATGCCGCGCATGTGTGATATTTTTAAAAGAAAAACATCGTGATGAACTTAAAGACTTAAGTTTATCTAATACTGACTCCTCAAAAATAGTTTAAAGATGAATCTAAACTATTTGTTAGAAAAATTATGTTATATTGATAAAAAAAAAGATGGGGGTTAAGTTATCTCTTGTACACTTTTTATATATAAAAAAAATCATGAAAAAAAATAAAACATAAAACAAAAGTTATCTATCATTATTCGATTTATTTTCTGAAACTAGGAAAGTGACATGTCAAGCACCAAACACTAATGAGGATGAAAAGGGGGTTATGAAACGGCTAGAAAGTATGTCTTGAATCAATCTTCCACAAAAACAAAGGAAGAAATTATGAAGTTGACAAATACTCATAGGGGAAAGTAACCTAGACAATGATTAAGTGTGTACCCATCCATATATAGGAAGAAAAAAAACAATGCAAATTTAAGTAGCTAGGGTTAAAAAAATTTATAGGTAATTAAAGGTTAGTATGTTGAAGTTGGTTTTGAACTGCTTTCACATTGTTTAGGTTTCCGGGCTGTTAAGTATATAAATATATGTCTGGGTATTCTCATCATTTTAACTAACTTTTGGGATGTGATCCAAGTCTATTTAACGAGTAGGTTATGTTGATTTCTCGAATTCAAAATATAAATATTTCAGTTCTTCTGTAATGTCTCTAAATTCACCAATCAAACTGCTTTGTTAGGGACAAAGACTGAGTTATTCATCAATTTAGAGATTTTGCATGAAACAAAAAGAATGGGGCAAAGAAGTTCAACTTCACAAATTCAAAGAGATACACACCCCACTTAAAAATATTCAAGAAAGAGAGAAATTATCATGAGAGTGAGAAGTTAATTAACTATTAATAAAAAAATTCATTCATATGAAAGTAGGGAGAAAGGTGAAAAAACTAAATGAAAATGGAAAATTTTTTGGTACCTAAAGTTTTGTTGGAAATTGATATCCCCACAGACAAAATTAATTCAAAATAATTAAATATTAAAAAAATAAAATGACATCAAAATCATAGTAGAAAATCACAATTGACAAAGCTACATAATTATTTTGTTAAACTTTAAAAATTAGTGAGAGCCCTCTAAATTTACAATGGTTGTTCACTGCTCAATCAAACACTCCTACTTAAGAATTAAGATAGACCATCAATTAAGAATAAATTGGAAGGTTGGATTGTTTAATTGGGTTGAGTTTAATGTTAAACGAGTCAGGATCATAAGTTCAAATCCGAACAAATATAGTAAATATTAATCTAACAACTAACTAATTATAACATTTGCAAAAATAAATAAATAAATTACAGTTAACTAATAATCTTTAATTAACTATAATTATTGTATCAATAATATTACGTACCTGAAAGAACTTGTTGAACATAGAGAAAGAAAAGTGTTAAAAATCTTGAGAGTGGAGGCACTGAGAGATTAGTGAGAGAAATGATATAGCTATAACCTATTGGAGAGTAAAAGCCAAAAGGGGGTGTGGAAGTAAATTAAGTGATAGAACTAGCAAGATGGTATCTTTTAACGTATTTTATTTACACAGAGAAAATAGTACTCTGCATGCTGCATATATGTTTGGTACGTTTTCAGAAAGTTGTTAAAGTAAATTACTTTTGTACGTATTCTTACAAAGGTTCTATCCACACATATATATAATTAAATCTGACTTATATGTACTATGATGCTGTCATATACTGGAGGAATAAAGCTATTTGCTAGCAACTTATTATAAGAATTCATTTGTGTGTGCATGGCATGCAGATGCAGATTTATATGTACAGTGTATATGTACTCACTCTTTCCTTGACTCCTTCTACCCTCATTTGGCAGTATGCACATAAAAAACTACTGAAAATTTGAATACTGACAGTACTAGATTAATTAGAAAAATATATATGTTAGGAATAGTGATTATAATTAATTTTATAAATATAGGTTCAGTTTTTTAATAAAAATTCAACAATAATATTTGCACATCTTTTTGTTTCCATGCATTCATTCAATAAAGATGTACAAATATCGTTGTCGAACTTTTTTATTAAAAAACTGAGCCTATGTGGATAACAAAATGAATGATAATCAATCTTTCTAACCCTATCAATCTCTCTTCTCAGGCCTCTTCCCATTACATCGTCCTCTAATCCTTTTTCTCTTAAAATGTAGAATGGATGTTGAATGTCCGCAAAATATGTTCCTAAAAAGATATATGTTAATAATATACATATCTTCGACCAGCCCGAATATAAGTAACAAGAAATACAACTTTGTTAAATCAGAAATGCTATTTGGAAATAAAATATTGACAACAATATGACACCTCACATTTTATAAGGTGAACTTTGAGGGTCTGTTTGATGGTTGGGATAAGGAGACAAGATATATGATACATTAATCATATCTTACTTAAATCTCATGTTTGATGCACCAAAGTGATATGATAAAATAAATCATTTTCCTATCTTATCCTGACTTTCCTTTGTAATTTCTATCAAGAGTATAAGCTGGGTTAGAAATTATCCTGATGGGATTAGAAGATCATTCCTTATTTATTATTTTGATATTCTGCCATTTTTAAAATAATGATAGCATGTATTTTCTATTATAATTAATAACATGTCATTTTTACAATATTTAATTAATTATGAGAGCAATTTTTCATTTAATTATAACGATATCATGTTTGTTATCATGTGCGCATCAAATACATGATATGATTAATGCTTATCATATCCTATTTCTATCCAGTTTTATATCATATTCTGTCTCTATCATATCCTGACCATCAAACGGACCCTAAATTCTTTAAATTCGTTTGCTCAAGTAGCTAGTGACTAGGGCTCGCACATTTTAAATGTGAAGAAGTGGGGTGTCCGGGGTTCGAACCCCGACCCCCGCATATAATATGCAATATCCCTACCAACTGAGCTAAACTCACGAGATATAAAAAAGAAAGTTTTTATTTTGGAAAAAAAAAAGTGACAAAAAACATACTATTCATCCTATAAATACGGTTATAAATCTAATTGAAAATTAGCGAGTCCACCGTCAAACACTTGATGAGAGCTTTATATTAACAAAACTAGGGGTGTAAGTGGTTTGGACAAAACCGATAAAACCGAAAATTCAAACCGAACCAAACCAAAAAAGTATCCGATCTTGTTTGGTTAGGTTCAAAACCGAACCGAACCAACCTAAACTGATATAGTTTGGTTTGGTTCTCGGATTTTAATTTTGAGATCTAAAGAACCGATAAACTGAACCGATGCTAACCTCACTCCTCATTTTAGTAATATTATCCTTCCTCGCGCGCACACACACACATACACACTTATGATTAAGCTCAAAATTAAAGTCCAACACAAAATTCTCCTTAATTCATTCACTTTCTCCCATCATCATCACATCTCATCACTCACACTCTATTTCGTTTCTACTAAAAAAAAGAACACTAGATACCAGTCACACCTAATCTATCCTTCCTCATTGTCGATGTGGTTATCCATCTCTTGTTAGTTTTTTCATGTTAATTATACAAAGTAGTTTGAACAATAGAGAACATGAAAAACAAAGTTCTATGAACTATTTGAGTATGTTGTATACATGATATACAAATTTGTGAAAATATGATTATTATTTTTTTAATTGTATTTTTAAGCAAATCGATCAACCGAACCGAACTAAACCGACAAATTTGGTTCAGTTTCTTTGGTGATATATTAAGGCTAGAGGATTGCTATATAAAGCGAAAGAAGTTGTTCCGAAATCATCCCGATAGAGCAGTTAACCAATTAAAACAAGGCCTTGGCGGAATACTGTGAGGAGAGAGAAATATCAGCATGAGAGAGAAATAAAAATTGCATTCATATTTTGATTCGGGAGATATAGCTATTTTCTTAAGACTATCTTAATTTTCTCAAGCACATGAGATGATATTTGGAGTATAAAGATGATTATGAGAAGTTTAATAAGATTTTTTAGGGGCTCAAGCTGAACTTTCAGGAGAGCAATTTGTTTGGACTGAATGTGGACACTTACTTTCTTGAGGCAGCGTCCAATTTTTTTTTCTTGCTATGTTTGATATTTACCTTTCAAGTTCTTGGGTATGTTGTTGATTGGAGCTAACCCTAGAAATGTTTCACATGGGAGCCTGTTTTGAACCCTACGAGGAAGAGAATATCTTTTGAATGGGTTCAATTGTCTTTTCGAGGAAGACGATGAGTTACTATGCTCCATTTGATACTAACAAGTTTGAAATGTGTTATTTGAACAACCATTTTAGTGACAACTTTCGAGACAAACTATTAATTTACAAAGAAAAGTAAGTATTGGCACGAAAACCAAATTAAGAGAGAGAAGGTAAAAACATAATGGGAATATGAGAGAAAAAATTGTCACAAAATTGTCAAAAAATGATTATACAAATATCATTTCTCAACAAGTTTACTACCGTACTTCTTTTCAATGATGTCAAAAATCGCACGTTAAAACAAATCATCATATTTTATGTTTTTAGGCGTAAATTCTTTGTAATTAGATTGGTGGTAAAATTGGAACTAAACCAGATTTTGAGCAATTTACCTCATGATGAAATTGATGAAATCAAGATCAAGTTAATTCATTTCGATTTTACCTCATTTAATCCTTCTTTTTTTTTGGATCTGTTTTAACTTTTAATAACTTCATAAACTTATTAGAATCTTGTTTTCTGAATAATTTTTTAATTTTTTATGATTTGGCGAGGTAATTTATGTTTTTTTTATACCAGTTTATGAGCATTACACTTATTACAGATATTTGATATATTAGTAGTATCACGAACCGGGGTTAAGTAGAAGGGGTATTTGACACCAGCCAAAAGTAATAACAAAGTATCACCAAGAAATAATTTTAATATTATTTAAAAAATGGGGTAAACTCGTACGAATTTATGAGTCAATTTCATCTAGACAAAAACAAGTTGACATAGTAATACAAGTTTGACAAGCTTACTTCTTTTCATTTTATAAGACACCAAATAAAATGATTCGAATGCTAATTGAAATATGGTTACATTTTCTTTGGCGTGGCAATGAAGGATATTATTGGCTAAATGAGAGAAATGTCATAAATACTTTCTTTTTAACACTTACTCTTCTATTTATTGAAATCCATGTGGATCTCATTGCTTTATGTGAGGAGTTGTGCTATTTATCAAGAAAGCAAATGTCCCGAATGTATAGCGAAGAATACACAGCCGTTGGATCCTAAAATTGTTTAAAATACACATAGCTTATGTCGGGATGAAAATGAATAAAAGTCTGCTGCAATCCAATTAAGCCTGTCGGGATGTTGTCGGGATAACAAAATTCGCGATATCTAGCTTTAGTCTTATGTGCGATTTATTTTTAAAGTGTGTTGTATGTGATTGACCTTATATTCAAGGGAAACGGCCAATTTATAAACTTATGAAGGATATTTTTGGAGCATAGATATTATGGTGATATATTGGACAAGATTCTAAATTCGGCTGATCGATCAACATAGGACTCATAATTATTAGTTGTGATGGTGTGGCTTTGTCAATTTCAAATTGCTTCATATTCTAGTTGTTAGATGGAAAATATGGGCCACAGGAAGAAACATGATAAAATGTGATGCAATGAATCTTCAAGGAGACTCTTATATCATCTGAATTTTTATAGTTTGACCTAACAAAATCCCAAAAAAAGTTACTTAGAGGTGAGAACTACCTTCACTCTCAATCATTATGGGACACTTAAACAAATATGAACCATGAATTTTTGAAAGCAACCACTACAAAAATCCTTGTACTTGCATGGAGACTATTTCAGTAGTGGCTGCCAACATGAAACTTGCTTTTCATGACATGGGATTATTCAATCTCCTCGCGACAGATCGTGTGTTCTTTGTTGTTGGGCATTGTAGGTGTTTTTCATAATGATGGAAAAATCAATTTATTGCAACAATACGGTGGTATTCTTGTTTAAGTGTCCCACATCAGTTGATAATGATTTAAATTATAAGTGTTCATAAGCGGTAACAATTATCTTCGCAAGTCGGTTTTATGATGTTGTGTTAAGCACAACCACGATTTTTAAAATGGTATCAAAGTGCAGTTCAATATCTATATAATAGGTGGCCTAAATAAGTGCTTATAAGTAGAGGCAATTATCACCTCACATATCTATTGTGTGGGGTTGTGTTAGGTCCAACCATAATTTCTAATAATTCTTTAAAAAAAAAATTTGAAACATTTTAAAGAATTATTTTTTGTTTGGTTTGTGTTGTCCATAATGGATGTGAGGTTTACTTTAGGGATGTTGTGGGGATTGTATTTTGAAAGAACAAATAAGTTTTGTGGTAATAGTCATTTTGGTTCATGAATGTGTAACGAGTAGTTACAATAGTCTCTCAGTGTATCGAAACTTTAAATTAATCTATGATTGTGCACTATGTTAATCAAAATAGTCTCTTACGTTAACCTCTGATTAATCCTTCAATATACTTACTTATTCTCATTTGCTAGGGGTTTAACCTCTGGTTTATTCATTTACGATGATCTGATTTGTGAGGGATTCAACCCCTCAGAAAACACGTGGTAAATTGTATTTTCACAGGGCTTCTAGCGCTTTTGCTAGGGATTTCGCCCCTGGCAAATAGCCAAATTTCTTGTAGTGTAAGTATTTACCTGCTGTCATATCAACCTCTATATAAAAAAAAAGTTAATATCAGCATATTGATAGACTATTTTAACGTAAGAGACTATTTTGATTAACGAAGTGCACAATCAATGACTATTTTAAAATTTTGATACATTGAAGAACTATTGTGGCTATTAATTACACATTTAAGAATTAAAATAACTATTATCTCAATAGTTTTTATCTACCAAGTGGATTGGCTACTTCAACAACTAATTAATAAGTTTTATATAAAAAAAATTTTAAACAAAATAGAATATAATGTGTAACCAAACCCATTACAAGACAAAAAAATAACTAGAGTCTAAACTAACCTACATCGTAGAAATAGTCATTTAAGTTTGATTGCCACTCATAATACTTGAAAAATCCACCCTTATACCTAGAGCTGTCAAAACGGGCGACCCGACCCGTTTAGGGTCGGTCCTAACGGGCTTTGGATTTTATCAGGCTGGGTCAAAAAGCCCGATTGAAAAACGGGCTTGAAATGTACTATCCGACCCTACACGGACCGCGGGCTAAACGGGCCGGCCCGTATTAAAAATTACATTTTTTTTAAAAAAAAAAAGTACTATAAAATATGGTGGATTCTAAGGTGAGGGTCCAATTAGGTCCCTCACCGGTGGACCACGAGAAAAACACTGATGGATGAAATGGATGGTTCAGATTTATTCAAATTAAAAGAGAGAACATATGCAACTTTTCACATTCAATATTATCCTCAACTGATTTTTACTTATCATGCACTCAAACCATAAAATCTGAGATCAAATTATGAACCCTAAATTAAAAAAATTCTTATTGTTCTTCAAACATCAATTCTCCCTTTTATGTGCCGTAAATAATTTCTGTGAAGCCAAATGAAGAGGAGGAAAAATGCCAAATCAATATATCTTTAAAAAGCAATCAATTCACTTCTTACTGCCATATCCATTTTAATTTCTGTGAAGCCAATTTTGATTCATTCCCGTGTAATTATCAGGTTTAATTTGCCAAATTTTTAGATGCATTTGCATTCAATGCAAAGGTTTTTTTTTTTAAGATTTCATGAGATTGCAATTATCAGGTTTAATTTGTTGAAGAAAAAGAAGAAATTAGTTAATTTTAGGGTTCATAACTTGATTTTCATATTTGATAGTTTGAGTCTAAG
>Ga0315913_1011079_pt1 | contig 10249 bp, 7 predicted proteins | sample MpolsnodulesMG_FD_207736 | JGI IMG/M metagenome (GOLD analysis project Ga0315913, IMG submission 207736) | Medicago polymorpha root nodule microbial communities from Los Angeles, California, United States - small nodules | ecosystem: Host-associated > Plants > Roots > Nodule | place: USA...
TGAGGGTCTACACAAAAAGTTTGGTTTCTTCAAAGCAAAAAAAAAAAAAAAAAGAATAAGTAGTTATACTAGTACCCATTTCTCTTGAATAACATAAAAGCTAGTACCTTATAAACATTGGTTGGGAAAGTTTTTGAATCTCATGAGCATTGGTTGTGGTAGATTATGAATCAAAAGCTACAGGTTGGAAGAAAAGTATTTCAAATAGGGAATCCTTAGGAAACTAACTACAAAACTTTGTTAGCCTACTTTTCTAAAATATATCTCACTTTTAACCTATGTCGCGTTATAACCTTGAAAAGACCTCTATATGTGTGTGTGGTAATATGTGCCTTGAATGTCTGTTTAGAATTGTTTCAATTTTATAGCAAGGTACAATCACATGACGAATGAAGTCTGATAAATTCCTTGACCAGCCCCACTGCCTTTAGGAGGTACATACATGTATCTTAGAATTGTAAGTGGTTGAGAGTATGAGTATCTTTTCCAAGTTTGTCCCGCTTGCATGAAGGTGGTAAATTAGTTAAGTCTGGAAGTGGGGAGAATGACAATTTGAGCAAAATCTCCAAAAATGTATGTTCGATCATCAAATTTATGTAAATTCTAACTTCTTGCTATTGTGTTGCTTGAGGACAAGCAATTGTTTAAGTTTGAGGTTGTGATGATGGAATAACATAAGATGTTTATAGCTGTGTTTTTAGTGTACTTCTCTGCATTTGAAGGGATTTAGAAGTCAATTAGAGGAGTTGTCATTGGTCTAAGGAACATTTCGTATTGTTTTCATTCGAGCGTTGTAATTCACTTTTATCCTAAACCATGCAACTCGATAGGTGTTTTTAGTGTTTTGTAGTGAGAAATCATGAAAGTTAACAAATCAAGACATCACATGAAGGATCAAGGATATGAAGATTGTAGATAATAGTTCATAAAAGGTTTTTGAACACGAGATAAAGTGAATAAAATTCATTTCAAGTTCAAAGACATTGCAAGTTGGAAGAACGGGCAAAAAAGGGTAAAAACAGCTAAAATCGAACTCGAGGGGCTGCTCATGCGCCCTTGCGCATGGGAGTAGCTTTATCTGATTTCCCATGTGCCCGCTGCACACCATACTATGCGCCTCGTGGATGGAAACGGCAAGGAAGTGTTGTTTGCTTAATTTTCAAGTTGATTTTGGTAGAAAACCCTATTTTATCACCCTTAACCCCTAAGTAATCATGCATTATGAATATAAACTATTTCACACTATTTTATTCATTCAGAAAGTTAGCGGTACAAGACAAGGGTCAAGCAACAAGTGCTTCAAGGCAGAGGATATCCATCTTGCTCTTGTTCTCTCCAATGTATGTTTTTCTATTGTTTTGTATTGATGTTTGTGCCATGAGCAACAAAACCTCTTTGATTATGGTTCAATGATGAACCGCTTCTTATTTGTTGGATTCTCTTAATAAAGTTTTTATTCAGTTATAATCTAAAGTGTAATATAATTTGAAAATGTTTGTTTCTATACCCAATCTTAGATGGATCAATATTAGGAATGACAACTCTCGCCTCCATTCGAACAAGGCAGTTAGGAATTGCTTGGTTTCTAATATAACTGAATCTAAGTCTGAATTTAAGGTTATAACTCATCTTTATGGACCCTCGTAATTTGCAAAGGCGAATTGCGGGGAAAGCTATGTCCACAGAACATTAACGGGGTTATGTTTTACTTTCTTAAATGCAAACATAAGACAAGTTATAAACAAATGATTTTTTTATTTAATTTCCAACAAAGGAAAAGGACGGATTCAAGAATTTCCTACTCTCCGTTAAAAATTTGAATCAACGAAACCTAATCTCTCATTGGATAGGACAATTAAAACCCTGTACCCACTCCAATTTTTTCTCTTTATTTGTTTTTCTAAATTAGTTCCGCTAATTACTGAGATAAATGACAATCCTTGTAGAGACAATTAACTTTCTGTTTTATTACTTAGTACAATTTGGCGCACTTGCATAAATTACACATCACTAACCTTAGTTAGTTAGTTGCTTGCATTTTATGCAACTTAACTAAATTTGTTAATTAGTTACTTGCAGTGAAATAACTTAACTAACCTAACTTACTAATTGAATTACAACTAATCCAGCACTTATACTTCATTCTTAGCCTATAAAAATGCATCTAATTTGAATTACACTACTCATTGTATTTCAGTTTATACTATTAAAAGGTTTCCTCATTAGTAGTACTGAAGCTGCTATTGGGTAAACAATACCAAGGGTACTCTATCCTTCCCAAAAATGAACGCTAAGACCCAAAACTTAGATACGCCCTTCCTTAACGTCACTTCCGCAAGAAGCGGTCTTTAGGACTAACTCACCACTCATAAAATATGCAAGAAAACCACCCACCCTTTGCTAGAAGCCATTGCCATGATACATGTTGATATGTTATTGTTATGTGTAGCAAAATCATAGAGAAACTTAAAGTAAAAAAAAAATTGTACTCCTTCGTCCCAAAGTATAAGACATGTACAAAAGGTTGTTTGTTCTTAAATACTCTCATCCTCCGTTTTAAAATGAGTGTCGTTAAAGGATTCTACAAATATATTAAGAAATACAAAAAGGTTATTATAATATCCCAGAAGACTTTAAGCATTGCCAACTGACCCTACAAACCAACACAAGTCTTTTCAGCGTGTTTTGTTCTCACTCGCACACTTACCCAAAAACTTCCCAGTAGGTCACCCATCCAAAGAATACTCCAAGTCAAACACGCTTAACTGTGGAGTTCTAATGGAATGAGCTACCAAAAAGTAGACGCATCTTGTTGATATAGGTAGTACAAAACAATTCATATAAGTCTTCCTTCAACCATGTAGTCTCATACATGCACGACCTCGGGATCCCTCTCATTCCGGTGTGATTCAGTTCGTCTAGAAGCTGTCGGGAGCCGCTCATTGTCGTGCCTTGTGCACCGGCGTCCACTCTCCGCCCTCGTCTTCCTTGGGTGTTACAGTTATGAAAACACATGAGCCTTTTACTAAACTACCCCTAATAACTATTGGTGTGTTTCCCACAAAAGTAGAATATATGAATTTGAAAGTAATGTGCACAACATTAATTAGAGGACATAATTGTAAAAGTTTACATTAAAAAATGAACATGACATTCATTTTGAAACAAATTATTTTTGCTATAAAGATATTCATTTTAAAACAGAGGGAGTAACGACTATCTACGAATTTCTAGATATATTCATTAATTTTTTTCCCAACTATACCCTTTATTAATACTCTCTCCGTCCCATAATAAGTGAGTCTTTTGTAAAAAAAATACTGTCCTAAAATAACTAACACATGTGTACAAGGACCAATTTGATGGAAACGATGAAAATTTCAGTTTTCACTTTTCAACTTCAATTTATTTTCTGTTTTTCTAGTTTTACTCCTCTTTTACCCTTACCTTTCACCCTCAGATTTCACTCTTTTCACATCAAACACGTCCCTGGCCTTTCTCCTTCCCGCTAAAACCTTCACCATCTTCACCTCTCCAAAATCATCATCATCTCTAGCGATCAACGTTGGATTTTTGAAGGAAGAATTTGTTTGTGGTTAAGGTAACGTCATTGCTCTTCTTTTTCTTTTTCTCTGTTCATTTTCACTCAATTTTTGTTCGCTTTTTTATTTTCGTTTTCAGTTTTTTATCATTTCGTTTTCAACTTTAAAATTCATTTGATGATTGCTTTGTTGTTTGTTTGTGAGTGTTGTGTTTTTGAGACGCTTGTTTAGATTATTCATTTTAGGGTTTTTAGTTTAAGGCTTAAAAATTTGATATTTTTTCTGGTTGGTTGCTAAAATTGGTGAAGATTAACTTAGTAATGAAGGAAATTATTGATTGATTAAAACAGTTTCTAAAAAGGGTTTGCATTTTGATGTTGTTTTATTTGTGGTTAAGACTAATGTTGCAAAAATCCGTAGGATGGAAGACAATACCACGCTAATCCTGTATCACGGTGGTGGTTTAGAGGAAGATGAGTATCAGAGGCTGCAATATGTTCGTGGTGAATTTTGTGTTTGGGAAAAAATGGTTGTTGATGAGTTATGTTTGTGGGACATTGCAAATGCTACTTCAACGATCTAATTGATTTCTGTTTATAATTTAAGGACTTATTTGATGGTTTTTTTAATAAAATGTAGGGATCAATTTGATAGTTAGTCAAATGATTAAGGGACTAATATGATGGTAAAATAATAACAGAAAGGCTACATTTCATTCATCTTCAACCTCTTTTCATTACAACTATACACACCTAGAACAATACAGTAACATGTTAAATAACTCAAACAAGCAAATTATGACTATCAAAAACTTAATCAACCTAAGCTCACTTCCTATACAATCAACTTTGTCCATCAACCTTGCCCTCCAAACCTCATCATTGTCACTTTCCTTAGCCTTAATCATGGACTAAACCTTGTCAATCTTGTCTTTCTTCCATTCAAAGTTATGGAGGTTGACATACTAACTGTTGAGGATAGAAATGTGATAGACTGTTTGGTTGCTAGTGTGCAAAATAGAGTATATAATCAAGATGAAAATTTTGATGGTACTCAAGGAATGGATGAAACGGTTGGTGCTACTCAAGGAAATCAAGAGGACAATGTTGGTGCTACTCAAGGTACTGAAGAAGATAATGTTGTTGCTACTGATATATATGCTTCAAGGATCAAATTGACATTTGATTAAATAATTCAAGGACTTATTTGATGGGTTTTTAATATAATGTAGGGATTAATTTGATAGCTAGTTAGTCAAATAATTAGGGTTTGAAGTTTTTTGAATCGGGGAAGAACGTTACCATTAATTATTGGAAGAAATATTGGGGATTTTGGAGTGTAGATTAAAGATTGTAAAATTAGGGTTTCAATTTTATATATTTGGGGAAGGTAGAGCCGTTGGGGAAGAAAGAAAGAGCCGTTGGGGAGGAAATAACATTTTCTGGAAATCAATCAATTGGGTCCTTGAAAATTTTGGTCACTATCGGCCAAATTAGTCTCTGCTTATGTGACATCTGACATGTGAGAGGTTAACGGCCACATCAGCACTGTTAACACTCCAATTGGACGGAGGGACTAAATTGATTGATATTTTACAAATTCATGGACTATTTTAATATTTCGTTAAATTGATAGACGAATTTAGCCAATTCGTACAAATTCAGAGACGAAGTTGATGATTCACCCAATTTACTAACTTTTAATTTTTTTCAAAAACCAAGACAAAAACGAGACACAAGACGACAAAAATCATCAATTTTTAGTAACTCAACAACCAACTGATATAACACCTTCTAAAAGGGAAGTCATTGAACAAAAAGTTTTTTTTTTTTTTGACAAAACAAAAAGTTGTTTTATAGACAATATAACACAAATATCTCTCTTTCCCCTTTTGGAATAAATACAATATTTATTATATAAAAAAACATTTATTCCACGAAATATCGAAATTGTTTAGACCAAATGTTTTAACCAGGTTTGAAACTTAACTCTAACATTTATATGTGTGATTTTTTAAATGACTATTATTTTTTTGTCTAATACTTTAACCTGAGTAATTTAAGTTTTATTTCACTTGAAAATTTTATCAATTCAACTTTGAGCATTCGCATATTAGTACTCATTAAAGACACAAAATTTCATATGAATTGGACATTTGTATCTCTGTGATCCTGTAGTTGAGTTTTAGTCACATTTTTTAATGTTTGTATAAGCTCACTTGAAGTTCTGTGAAGTATCAAATAGTTTAGAGGTTTCATGAAATTTTGACAGGCTTGATCTATCAAATAATTTATATTATCCATATTCTTGAAAATTATTTACCAGAATAACTCATCTTAACTTGAAAATTATGGCAAGGTTTTTAGACTGAAATAATCTTCCAAAACAATTATTTCAATATGCTAGCTATAGTCAAATTAGATCAAGACATGGCATCTAGAAAGGTAGTGATAAGATCGATAGAGCTGGTGGAGCTAGGTGCCCTACTAAACCATAGATCATTACAACCTCTTTGTTTCTTGCTCAACTAAAGCAAGTTTCCCCAATCCCCGTTATAACAAATTAATATCCTTGCCTAGTGGATTCTATTCTAGTACAAGAATGAAGAATTTGTGAATGAAAAAACCTCACCGACATGAAAAAAGTATGCCGTTATTGTCTTGCCATCATGGTGGTGGACAAGACGATTTATAATGATCAATATCAATGAGGAATGGCTCTCATTGTGGAAATTTTATGTATAATATGGTTACTTTATCCATACCATTATGGACATAGTCAATTAAGGAAATTTCATCATATAAATTAAAGCAGCTTTGTAACTATTGAAAGCATATATATTGCCTTAATCATCACTATCATGTTTTTTAAAGTTACGGAAATTTTCTCCGTAACCTATTATCATATCTGCAGGTGGGTGTGAACATTGGAGACAAAATATGTTTATTCTAGGATTCCTTTTGGTTTATTTAAATATGAAAGCAACAATGACGTCAAAATCAAAGCAACAATGGCTCATGCAATTATGGAGAGACACTAATTGTTCTCCTCCTATTTCGTTAGTCTATAGTATCTAAGGTTGATTAAACAAGGAGTAATGCTAATAACACTCTCTAACCTTCACTTTTTTATTAGGTTAAATCAATGTGGATCCTATACTTTGAAAATGGAACCCACATAAAATAGTGAAACCTATGTTGATTTTATCCAATAAAAAAATGAATGTTAAAGAGAGTTTTAAAAAGAAAGTGTCTGCCAGCATTTCTCAAGAAAAAATATTAAAGTGTATTAAAGTCTTACATTACTATAAGGTTTATGGACTGATGGTGTATATATGTAGCGGGAAACCCTTATCATTTGAGCCCTTACAAAGCATACCCTAGTTATGCAATGAAGCCTAAGTACAGGGTCTCAAAATTTTGAGGGCCAATTTTTCATATAAACAAGAAATTTAAGTTAGACTAACAAGTAAACAAATGTTAACCTAAGAAATGCTACGAACATTCTCTCTAACACTCACTCTTTTTTTGAGTGAAACTTATGTGGATCTCACCACTTTATGTAAGATCCATTTCCAACGTGTGGTACCCATATGGATTTCACTCAATAAGAGAATGCATGTTAGAGAAAGAGTGTCATAGAACTCCTCATGTTATCCGTTAAAAAAAATAAACAACGACGGGTTGATTAGTTTCTGGAAGGATAAATGGAAAGTAATTGCTTCGTTAGTTCGAAAATTTCATTGGCTTTTTGCGATTTCATACTATAAGGAAGCTTCCGTAAAATGTTGGACGTGACGAATTTTTTTTGGGAACTTTGGTTTATCTTGGAAGATAAATTTTTTTGTTTGGGAGGGTATGCTTTTAGATAATATGATAGAGGTGTTTGAGGGTTTTAACTGTACACAACGGATGAATTATTGGAAATCGATTCCAGAGGAGAATGGAATGTTTTCAGTTTCGTCGACATATACATTGTTGGAAAAATCGTTGGTGTGGGAAGATAAGTGGAGTGATATGGAGAAAAGGGTTTTTGGTTATATTTGGAAAGGCAAGTCTCCTTCACGAGTGATTGCCTTTTCGTGGAAACTTTTACTTGACCGCATTTTGACTAAACATGATATCCTCATTCTTAATGTCCTTTCTCGTGAGACTTCAGTCAGTTGTGTTTTTTGTGAGTCGGAAAGGGAAAATGCTAGTCATATCTTCTTGTTTTATGATGCGACAAGTAGGGTGTGGTGCTTCAGGATACGTTTGTTAGAATTCACGTTTATTATGTCTCCGAATTTGTTTGTTCATTTTGAATGTTGGACTGGCATAGTGACAAGTGAAAAGTTGCGGAATAGTTATTGGATTATTTGGAAAGCAACAATTTGGGTGATTTGGAATGCGCGTAATTTTAGACTTTTCTCAAATTTGGTTAAGGAGGTGGATGAATTGGTATAGGAAGTTAAGGTGTTATCTTGACGGTGGACTTTGGTTAGATTGAAGGTTCCATCTTTTTTGTACTATGAGTAGTGTTGGAACCCCAAATATTGCCTCTTGAGGTGACTTGGGTTGGTCTTATTGAATGGTGGAGTGCTGTTAAGGAGAGGTTTTTGCTGGTTGTTCAAGAATGGTGTTTCTGTTGGTGCATTTTTGTTTTAGCAAGACAGTGTTGTTCCATTCTGTTTTGGAATTTTTCTATCCTGCTTTGTGTTCATTATTCGTGAGAGGCGTTGCGTTGATAAATTAGCTGATTAAAAAAAAGAATTTAAAATACTTTTATAATTATAAGTGTTGAAATTTGAATTCTACAAACATGCCTAAGCCAATGTTCAGCTCTTGAATAACATCAAACATGAGGATTAAACAATAATTAGTCTTTATAACCTTACATTTAATTGTTGCTTATGTCAACACTTGAGAGAGGTTAAACTGTTTTTTTGTCAAGCTACTTTCTCTCTCTAGCTCGTCTCCTCTCATCTCTCTCTACAAACTTCCACCAAGCCACCACCTTCCTCTCCCCCTCCTGATCTAAATCAACCTACTTGAAGATGTAGATCCAAATCCTAGTGGTGCGATGAGAGCACTTCTCTGAACCACCGCTGTTTCCTTCTTCCTTTCGTCCTCTTGTTAGCTTATTTTGCAGTCGCTAGATCCGGTTTGAGTTCTCTAGATATGGTCTACGTTTTAACGGTTTTGTGCCTCATCGGAAAGCCGAGGTTTAAGTCGCGCCACCACCTCTTTGGTGATTGATGTTGTTCATCTTTTTTTTTTTACTTTGTTTTTGGTTATTTGCCTTTTTTCTCCTTTGTTGTGTCGTTGGTTTGTTGTTGTTGTTGGTTTGTAGTTCAGGTGCCGCCAGTTTTACTGTTGCGTGGTTGCTTGGTATTGGGTCTCCGGAATTTTGTTTTCGTTTATGTGCTTTTGTTTTACAGTTCATGATCAGATGTTGGTGGCTTTAGGTCTGTTGCCTTTTGTTGTGGTTCAGTTTCAATAACCTAAAAGGGTATGATGGTTCTCTTAGCCCAAAAGGGTTGTTTTGTTAATATTGTGTGTTGGACTCATCCATCGATCTGAGTTCATACGCGTATGTGAAATTGGTTGTGTTTAATTCCTGATATCTTTCATTCTCAGATGTTTCCAGGTCTGTTGAGATCTGTAGGTGTCAAGGTGTTAAGGTTGCCTTCCTTCTGATATCGTTTTCTTATTCGCCTCAGTTTGTGACTGATCTTGAATTGTTATGTTCGAAAGAGTTTTTATGCTTGTTGTTGTTTTCATGAAGTTGTTGGCACTTGGATCTCGATTCTATGTTGGCGGTTGATTCATTTGTCAGCTTTGAACCCTAAACTGTCTTACGGATGCTCGCTCTTCACTATTTTTATGTAATATGCTTTCGAGCCTGTATCCGTATTCAGTGGGTTGCGTTTGTGATAAGTGTGTGTTTGTTAGGATTTATTAAGGTTGATCCATGATGTTTTGATTTATCATGTTATATTCCTATTTGGGTTGTACAAGGATTGGGTCTAATGTGCCCATAATTTGTGTATGTTTTTATTTTATTTTAGTGTATTTTTACCTTTGGCTTGAAGAAAAGAAAGAAAAAAAAAGAGATGGGAAAATGAACTAGGGAAACACAAAAAAAAAAAAAATTGTTCAAATTCGGATGCATCCTTAAAATTGAAAAGTGCATTCTTAAACGGTGTTATCTCTGAAAAATAAATGTTTGTCAAACCTGAGTTTGATGATTTAAAACACTCTAAATTTATATTCAAACTCAAAATTCTCCACATTAATGTTTACCAAAGCTTAGTCAAGATTCTCCACATTCCTATGTATCTGTGTTTATTATTTGTGTCTCTATCCTTGTACTTGTGTTTTGTTTTTTTGGTTGCAGAATCAATGATTGATATAATTGGTATGGTCATAATTCCGAAAGAGGCAGTGTTATGGTCTTTCTTTTCCACTAAGGCCCCGTTTGGATTGACTTATTTTAAGCTTATGTGGGCTTATCTACTCCCATAAGCTTTTTTAAAGGTGTTTGGGTAAATAAATAAAAATAGCTTATCATAGTTTCATACGCTGCTTATGCCATATTATAATAAGCCTAAATTTTCAGCTTACCCTCCGGCTTAACAAGGAGCTTATGAATTTATGTAACCTCCTTCGATTCTCTCTGGATCCACTTTTTCAAAATATATATTTTAATTATAATGTTAGTTATCT
>Ga0315913_1011081_pt1 | contig 10248 bp, 13 predicted proteins | sample MpolsnodulesMG_FD_207736 | JGI IMG/M metagenome (GOLD analysis project Ga0315913, IMG submission 207736) | Medicago polymorpha root nodule microbial communities from Los Angeles, California, United States - small nodules | ecosystem: Host-associated > Plants > Roots > Nodule | place: USA...
CCAAAAAAAAAAATCTTTGTTTTTTTTTTGTTTTCATTCATTATGGCATTGATGTTTATGCATTAGTTAGTTGTTAATTCATAGTTTTGTCTTGTTTAATTTTAGTAATGGTTGACAACGCGGAAGATGATTCGGGAGAGACAAAACCAAATTTTGTCGAAAAATCCGGAGATGTCAAACCGCCTAAGGTTGAAGCCAAACCAAACATTGATGGAGCTTCCGTCCATGTTGAAGCTTCTAAATATGTTGACTCCGGTGTCCTCCCACTTCAAGCCCATGAAGTTGACACGACTAAGTTTTTTTTCCAGACGACGTTAAATGGAAAGATAGAGAAGACTTGCTTGGGTGGGTACGTCGTCAAGCAAATAAGGTGGGATTTACAATTGTTCAAAGATCAAGCTTGATCAATCCAATGTTGCGACTAGTGTGTGAAAGGAGTGGAGCTCACAAAGTGCCGGAAAAAAAACTGAAGCATGCGTGAACGGGCTCAAGAAAATGTGGGTGCTTGTTCATGGTTAGTGGATATCTTAGTAGGCAACCAAAGGAATGGGGATTGAACATTCTTAATGGAGTTCACAACCATGCGATGAAGCCAGCTTTAGAAGGACACATTCTTGCCGGTAGATTAAAGGAGGACGACAAGAAGATTGTACGTGACTTGACCAAGAACAAGATGCTTTCAAGAAATATTTTGATAATTTGAAGAACAAAAGACCACATTGCATGACAAATATCAAGCAAGTGTACAATGAACGTCAACAAATATGGAAGACAAATAGAGGTGACAAGACGGCGTTGCAATATCTAATCTTGAAGTTGGGGGATCATAACTATACTTATTTCTCAAGAAAACAAAGTGAAAGTACTACAATTGAAGATATATTTTGGGCTCATTTAACATCTGTTAAGTTGTTTAACAATTTTCCAACGATTTTGGTTATGGACTCCACCTACAAAACCAACATGTACAAGATGTCAATGTTTGAGGTAGTTGGGGTCACCTCGACCGATTTGACATATTCGGCTGGGTTTGGATTTGTGACACATGAGAAAGAGGAAAACTTTGTTTGGGTTTTAAAAATGTTGTGTAAACTTCTTACATCAAAGATGAATATGCCTAAGGTGATTGTGACTGACAGAGATATGTCTTTGATGAAAGCGGTTGGAAATGTTTTCTCTGAAAGTTATGCAATGAATTGTTACTTCCATGCACAAGCAAATGTTAAACAAAGGTGCATCTTAGATCATAAATATCCTTTGGGAAAAAAGGATGGGAAAGAGGTGAAACCTCGCGATGTTGTGAACAAGATAATGAGGGCATGGAAAGCTATGGTTGAATCGCCCACTCAAGAGTTATATACAAATGCTTTAGTGGAGTTCCAAGATGCATGTAGTGATTTCCCACTTTTCCTAAAGTATGCCATGACCACCTTGAATGAAGTGGAGGAGAAAATAGTGAGGGCATGGACAAACCATGTGTTGCATCTTGGTTGCAGAACCACCAACAGGGTAAAATCGGCTCATGCTGTAGTAAAGAAATATTTGGACAATAGTGTGGGTGATTTGGGTACTTGTTGGAAGAAAATACATGACATGTTGGTTCTTCAGTTCACTGCAATACACACAACATTTGGTCAGAGTGTTACCGTATTGGAACATAGATTCAAAGATGTCACTTTGTACTCCGGTTTAGGTGGTCATGTGTCTAGATGGGCTTTGGACAACATTGCTTTGGAAGAGTCATGTTGTAGGGAAACATTGTGCATGGACAAGGAAATTTGTGGTTGTGTTCAAAGGACATCTTACGGGCTACCATGTGCATGCGAAATTGCTACTAAAATCCTTAAAGACAAGCCAATTTTATTGGATGAGATACATCATCATTGACATAGGTTACGTATGGGCGAAGAAAGTGATGACCATGGTTTTTCTGTCGATGAAGAGTGGAACGGTATTCAAGAACGTCTCAAGAAAGTTCCTTATGAAATGAAGCTTTAAATCAAAGAGGTTTTGCGGCAGTTGGCATTTGCTGAAACCACCATGATGTCTCCACCACCACGAAAAGTATCAACCAAGGGATCCAAGAAAAAAGTGGACATTGCGAGGTCTAAAGAAAAAATTACATCGACTAGTCGAATCCCTTCTTCGTGGGAGGTTGTTGATTCCCAAAATCCGAATAGTCAACCGTCACCATCAACAACAACTTCATCATTTAAAAGAAAAAGAGGTGCTCGTCTTGGTAAAACATCACTTTCCCCACTTCCACCACCTACTCGGTATCCAAAGCCTAAAGCTATTTCGGTTATGACGCCTATTGATTATATGTCACGCTTCATGCTTCCATTTATTGAAAAAGTGGTGGATGTTATAGACGATGGACATTGTGGATTTCAGGCTATAGTCGAGTTCATGGGATTGACCGAACAAAGTCATATCATGATTCGTACACATCTTATTCAAGAGTTGAAAGATCATAGAGATGATTATGTTGAAGTATATGCGGGTGAGGATCGTTATAACTACATTTTAAATGGCTTACATCCTCCTGCAAATATGAAAGGTTGTGCACATCTTGTTGATAAGTGGTTGACTTTTCCGGACATGCGACACATTGTTACTAATTATTACAAAAGGTGTGTGGTCGTGTTGACAAATCTTGAAATTGGAAAATCGAAATTTTTTTCCCACTAAGAGGGTCATCACCGTCGGGTAAGCAAAAAACTCCCATCACGTGCCTTGGGGTAATTCCGAATCATTTCGTGCTTATTTTTTTGAAGGATGGTTGTCCACTACCTCCATCATCTACGGAGTGGCACAATCACAAGAATGAAGATGCGGTGACTTGGGAAGATGAGTATTTGGATCAACATTAGTTGTTCCAAAAGCTCATGATTATTGAAAGTGTAAACAAACCGCCGCAACCACAAAAAGAGTCGAACAAAGCGACACCTATTTTGTTGGACACTCCCGAAAAACCAAAACAACAATTTGAAGTTATTACGGAAGATGATGAAGATTCTATTTCACTTGATCTTCCCTAATCACTTGGTCTTTAATGAGTGATTTTTTTGTCGGTGTTAGTCCTTTTTTTGTAGAAATTGCATCGACGTGTATTTTGGGGTCGAAATTGTAACGCCAATTTTTTGTGGCCAATATATAAGTAACATTATGTAATTTATATAAATTTATGATAATATGACTTTTATGTGGTGAAAATAGTGCATACTTATTTCTTTTTTGTTAATGTTTACGCATTTATGTTTATGCATTTTATATACATTTTATTGATTATTACATTTCGTTTAATTACATCCTAATATATGATTTTTTTTCATAAAGCTTTTGTAAAGTGAAACATGTATGAGGTTGCAAAAATTGAAGGTCGTGTTAGGTACTCTGCTTTTAAAAAGACAATTAAGATTACGATAACGCCGACCGACTCTCTTGATGATTTGAAGACACAACTTAACATATATTTTGAGCATCTTGGTGAAAATCAATATACACGCCACTTATTTGGCCAGATGCCATGCATAGACCTAGGAGAAGATAGAGATGAATACACATGGAAAACAGCAAGCTATATGTCTTGGCTTATTCGCGACGATAGCGACGTCGGATTTATGTTTCAGAATATGGTGGAAAATAATATATTATATATGTATGTTCGTTCCATATGCAATCGCGTTGAATGTGTTGTTTAATTTAATGACATGTCATGTGTTATTTAATTATGGACACTATGTAACGTTTTGATGAATTTAAACTTTTGTGTACTTTGAACCAAATGTCGGTTTGTTTTAATTATGGACAAGTGTTTGTGTTTATGACTCAGTACAAATGTTGTACGACTAATATTGCCTCTAGAAATGCTCTTGATGAATTATTGGTAAAAAAACTGGCCGAAAAATGGCTAGGTTGAGTTATGCAAAACCCACTGTCTACATAATTGATTTCCTCGGGAGTTAACTGCAGATGGAAACAGCTGCAGTTAACTACTGAGAAAAACTTCACAGTTAACTGCAACCAGTTTTTGAATTCCTCAACAGTTAACTATTGAGAGGCATTTTCGTATTTTACATGCGTGTTTCAGCCTTATGATATGTGTCAACAACAGATTTTGTGTTTTTAGCTCCTACTCATACTAAAAATGAATCACATTTCCCACATTTGTATGTGTTACAATTTGCAAACAATAATGATAAGTGAATATCCTTTTTTATGATTAATTTAATTCAGGATCAAAATTGGAATTAATTCAACTATATTATTAACCATGAATTTTAAGTTAATCTAAATTTACCATTTATTCAATTGAATTAATCATATTTTTTTTGTACATAAGTGTCCCTTAAACATTTCATTTTTATTTGCGCCAAGGCACGAAACATTAACATAGTTTCAAATTTATTTGTATGATGATGATGATCATGACTTTTTCGTGATAGTGAAAAACTGAAAATTAAAAATTGATAGAGCACCATAGAAAATCCCATCACACATCCATGATTATACGTGATGCCAACTATCAACAACACTAATAACAATAACAAGCTTGACAATTGACAATTCAAACATAAAATCAGAATTGTGGGGTTTTTGGCGGTTTGACTTGCATAGCAAAACAGAAAATGCCTGCAACCTTGTTGCACCTAGAAAAAGAAAAGAAAAGAAAAGAAAAATAAAATATTAGGTAGGTGTTGTCATAATAAAAGTAAACAAAAACCATAGGAAAGGAATTGTAGGTGAATAAAGCACACACACTCGCATAGATCCCAATGAATCCATTCCATTCCATTACACAACCACTTCCACTACCTATAGCTAGTACAAAAATTCACGTGGAATTAGTACTACACCACCACCCAAAAATGTCTCTTAATACAAATTCAGACTCATCTCCAAAAACCAACCATACCCATAAATTAAATTAAATTAAAGTAAAGAACTGAACATCCTCTACTCCTTCAAACTTTAGCAGCAATGTTATCATTTAGTACATCTTAGGATTATACTATATTTTTTAGCTAAATATGCAAGAAACATTATTAACTATTTCAGAGCTACAACAACAACAACAAAACACAAATGCAAAGAAAAACGAAGAAATGGAAGTAGTAATAGTATCATCATCACCATGTCGTCGACCACCGCGAACACGGCGCGTGTCACCGACGCCTGTAGAAAAACACCTCCCAAACGGCGACGTATACAGCGGTAGCTTATCAGGAAACACACCACACGGCAAAGGAAAATACGTATGGAACGATGGATGCATGTACGAAGGAGAATGGAAGAAAGGTAAAGCATGGGGGAAAGGGAAATTCTCATGGCCATCAGGAGCAACTTATGAAGGTGATTTTATTTCAGGGGCTATGGAAGGTTCTGGAACTTTTGTTGGTGTGGAAGGTGATACTTATAAAGGTTCTTGGGTTTCTGATCGGAAACATGGGTTTGGTGAGAAATGTTATGCTAATGGTGATGTGTATGAGGGTTGGTGGCGGTGCAATTTGCAAGATGGGGAAGGTAGGTATATGTGGAGGAATGGGAATGAGTATGTTGGTGAGTGGAAATGTGGTGCTATATGTGGTAATGGTGTTTTGATTTGGAAGAATGGGAATCGTTATTTAGGGTGTTGGGAGAATGGTGTGCCGAAAGGGAAAGGTGTTTTTACGTGGCGCGATGGGACTGTTTCGTCCGGGAATTGGGGGAATGATGAGAAGAAGAGGGTTTCTATGAGTGTGGATGATGGTTCTAAGAGTGTGGTTTTTCCTAGGATTTGTATTTGGGAGCTTGATGGGGAAGCTGGTGATATTACTTGTGATATTGTTGATAATGTGGAAGCTTGTATGTTTTATAGAGATGGAAGTGAATCAGACAATGGTGGTGTTGGTGGTGGTGATGTAGGATATGTACACTCACAGAAGAGTCCTTGTTATTCAATTGATGGGGATGTTAAGAAACCAGGCTATACCGTTTGTAAGGGACATAAGAATTATGATTTGATTCTTAATCTTCAATTGGGTATTAGGTGTGTTGTTTTGTGTTATCTACATTGTTAGTTTTGGACTAGGATTTGGTTTATTTTTTTGTGTTATCTACATTGTTTTGTGTCTTCAATTGTGATTTTGTTTTTGTTTTAGATACTGTGTTGGGAAGCATGCTTCGGTGCCACGAGAGCTTAGGTCGGGAGATTTTGATCCAAAGGAGAAATTCTGGACAAGGTTTCCACCGGAAGGTTCCAAGTTTACGCCTCCCCATCAATCGGTGGATTTTAGATGGAAAGACTACTGTCCTGTGGTGTTCAGGTGGAAATATTTTCTGCATCAATTTTCTTATGTTGATTGTTTAATTGATGTTGTGTGTGTATTAATGATGTTTGTGTTTTGGTGGGTGGTTGTTTGTTTCTTTGTTGGGTATTTAGGCATCTGAGGGAATTATTTGCGATTGATCCTGCGGATTACATGCTTGCTATTTGTGGCAATGATACATTGAGGGAAATGTCTTCTCCTGGAAAAAGTGGAAGCTTCTTTTACCTTACTCAAGATGACCGATTTGTTATCAAAACCTTGAAGAAGTCTGAAGTCAAGGTTAGTTGTTAGTTCCTAGCCTTAATTAATTACTAGACTTGAAAAAAGTATAAAACCTATATTGAGCAAGGTGAAATTTCAATTACTGCTTTTGGTCACCATGCTTTTTTCCTCTGTTTTTCAATGATTAGTTGGTGGCCATGTCAGGTGCTCATCAGGATGCTTCCCAGTTACTATCAACATGTTTCTCAGTACAAGAACTCGTTGGTTACGAAATTCCTGGGAGTTCATTGTGTCAAACCTATTGGAGGCCAAAAGGTATGGACTACCTAATTTAAAATTTTGCACTGAACTGATGTACTATATGAATGTTTGTAATAATACAACGAATACTTGTATTGCTGTGGAAAAACAGACTCGGTTTATTGTAATGGGCAATGTGTTTTGTTCGGAGTATCGAATTCATAAGCGATTTGACCTCAAAGGTTCTTCTCATGGTCGGACAACCGATAAACTCCGTAAGGAGATTGATGAGACTACTACTCTTAAAGACCTTGATCTTAGTTTTGCCTTTCGCCTGGAGCAGTCTTGGTTTCAAGAGCTAAAATGGTACAGAATTTACGTCCTTGTGGAAAGTTTCTTTCACTTTTAGCATTTTTATGATGTTCTTAGAGTTGGTCTTTTGTAATGATTTTTGCTCAGGCAACTTGATAGAGACTGTGAGTTCCTGGAAGCAGAGGGAATAATGGACTACAGTTTTCTCATTGGCCTTCATTTTCGTGATGATTACTCATCGGATGAAATGAAAAGTTCACCTAATGAATTAATTTCAGGTATGTGTCTTCTTGCTTCCTCCTAGTTCCATGTTTCCTTTCATGTGAATTTGTTGGATCAAAGGGTTAAAAGATTGTGGGATTATGGTTTTTGCAGGCAAGAGAGACATGCAAAATGATGACACGCAGGACATGAGATGGATACCCATAGGCCGGTATGCGCTCTTCACATTATCGCCGTATCTGATTGTTTTTGTTGTTTCAACATGATGAATAAATCCTTATGAAATTATAAAAATTAACTGCTAAGATTGTCTTCCTTGAATTTTCTATATTTAGTCCCAAAGAGATAAGGTTTGAGGATTTAGAAATGCTGGTGCGGTTCTACTATTAGCTTAAGCTGTTATGTGAATTCCAACCCATCATTTGTTGATTTGTTCAAGAAATCAAAGTCACTTATGGGAATGTGGACTCATGGGACATGGACCATTTTTTGTTGCTACATTTTATGAAAAGATTATTCATTTAGGATATAGCAGTTTGTCTCTTCTGCTTTCATCCACCGGGTCATTTCTTTTACTTTTATGCATGTGCCATGTTCTTGAGCTTTCGTCTATCTGGACCCGCCATAATATAAATAGAAGCAAAATGCTTCCACCCTAAACTAGCAATATTGGCCCATGCGCATGCAAGTAGCAAAGAGGGATATGAACCACTACTAGTCATGTAGAAATAAAGCAATGGCAGATGAATTAGCATTCTCCAGTCCTCTCTATCTGTGATTTAGAAGTGACACATGCTCCTGTTTGTTGAGATGGACCACAATGACTTGATTTGTCATGGCCAATGTTATAGTAAGTTTTTTGACAACAAATACTGGAGTGGTCGTTTGAGCAGAACCTTCTCTGTAAAGCTATTTGTTAGTTGACAATGATATTGATAGAGCAATGGTGGTTGGTAGGACTTGAGGTTTAGGAAATACATTTGTGTGCCAGTTACATATAAATATTGACATTTTTCTGATATACATTAGTCTTTCTTTGTTAAAAATGCTAAATTCTAAACTGTATTTTAAGTCATAAGTTTTAGTAATCCGTTTCTCTTGGGCTCTCTTTCTTATGTGAGTTTACATCCTAACTATGCATATATTTAATATTTGATTTGAATTATGAATCTTGATATACCAGGGGACCTCTAATCCGGCTGGGAATTAACATGCCAGCAAGAGCGGAGAGAGTGTGTAAAGCTGGATTGGATCAGCAGCAAACTGGAAGTAGCAAATCTACTACCCCTTCAGAGAGTAGTGGTGAGATCTCTGATGTAATCCTTTATTTTGGCATCATTGACATTCTCCAAGATTATGATATTAGCAAAAAGCTAGAGCATGCATACAAGTCACTACAAGTGGACCCCACATCCATCTCAGCCGTTGATCCCAAGCTATATTCCAAAAGGTTTAGGGATTTCATACACAGAATCTTTGTGGAGGACAAATAACATGGTTGGAGAGAGAGAGAGAGACAATATGAGAATTGAGCCTGGACCAACTTTGGCATGGGGACACCTTAACTAGCATCAGAATATATGAGCTGGTGCTGCAGACATTGTTGATTTAAAAAAGCTCAAACAAAAAATGTTGCTGTTAACATTTAATTCCAAGTTTGGAAAGGAAGCCTTGCTTATTATTATTGGTGGCTAAATTTTTCTCATAGCCTTTGGAAATGGAATGAGGTGGGGGACATGGCAAGGATGCTTTTTTGTTTTCATTTAGAGGGAAAGATTGTCAACAATAGTTGTTGTACTTGTACATGCTATGTATCATAAGGCATGTGATGAGATATTTTTTTATTACTTTTTGTAATGGTTTTGGAGAAGGGTATAGTATAGGGAATAGAAAAATGTGAATGCATGTGGAGTTGGAGGGATTCAAATTTGACCATGGTGGTGGGGGCAAATAACTGTACATACAGTCAAAGATGGATAATGGAATTGAATTGAATGAAATCATGAATGAATGAATTTTACATCTTTGGTTGCATTGAATTGGAGAGAGATCAAAAAGAGATGATTTGCCTGGTGAGCAAGAAAGAAAAGTTCCTACAGAGGACCCCTCGTTCTGTCAGTTTCTAGCTTTCTCTGTTGTGTGCATTCAAATGGGTGTTCTCACTTTTGCAGTGAGTAAAGCATCGAGCATAAAAAGAAGAGAAAAGCACAAGAAAGAGTTGGGTGTTTCTTTGGTTCATGTTCTTTCTTTGTCATTCAATAAACCAAGTTTGAAAAAGCATAATGACAATAATACAAGAGTATGTACTTTTTGCTACTTTTGAACAATACCAAGAAACAATCAACGCGACAAAGCAATAAATTTGGTCACGTAATATGAATCGGTTTGGTATGTGAGAGCGATGGTTGTCCATGCTTCTTGTGCTTTTGTATATTTTAACAACAATTCAAAAATATAAAGAAACTTGGCATAAAAGAGAGGCCTTAGCTTTTTGAATTTTGATCATCTACATTAGCAGTGTATTTTGATTTCACATGGGAGCTAAAATTGATTATTGATTTCGGATGTCTAGAATTGATTGAGACATGATTGGTTGCTCTCGAGTTTGCCGAATTGATTCTATTTAAAGTTAAAAATTGAAACTTTTGATTTTAAAATTGATTGTAACGCGTAATTTTATTATTAACTTGCTTTTACATAAATATATTTAAGGGTGCTGGACACTGGATAAGGAACAATAAATGAATGAATCTCACTTGATTTACCTAAGTGTAAAATATGTCAACTAATTCAAATAAGACATAGTTGTATTTAATAGTGCAAATTTTCTTTCTTTTATATAGCTAAATGTCATAGGCGTGTGTTTCTCATTCTTTTCCTTTTCCTTTGTGATTTCAATTTTGGATATCACTCCCATTATATCCCACCTTCATTTCTTAAT
>Ga0315913_1011082_pt1 | contig 10248 bp, 3 predicted proteins | sample MpolsnodulesMG_FD_207736 | JGI IMG/M metagenome (GOLD analysis project Ga0315913, IMG submission 207736) | Medicago polymorpha root nodule microbial communities from Los Angeles, California, United States - small nodules | ecosystem: Host-associated > Plants > Roots > Nodule | place: USA...
AAATCCATTACTTAAACCTTCCTCTTTCTTAGCAAGTTACGGGTCAGCGCTTTGCTAACCAAAAAAATCAACAACCATCTAAATATTTTAAGTTTGTCAAAAAATCATATATTAAGTAACGAAAAAACAAGGGTTAAAATTGAGCAATTTTTTTTTAGGGATTAAACTTTAAAGTGTCGTACTGATCGGTGTTCTTAGAGTAATGGTTTAAAAAACAAAAAAAAAATTAAAAATATAATTTTTTAAACTTTTGAGGATTTATTTGCTCAAGTATAATGTCAGATTATTGTATTTTTTATATAACTAAATTAGTATCTGGGAGCATTGATTAACATTTCTTAACTTTATTATGTTTGGGCATCGACTGACTTTTGCTTTTGTTTCTTCATTGTATGTTTGACTGTTGTTAAAGGGTGACACCTTTAATACATCTTGTACTTATATGTTTCACTGCCTTTGTTAATATATTTCATTTTTATGTCTTCAAAAAAACATTTCTTAACTTTAAAATCATGAATTTCTTAAGAACAAGAAAATTACTGAATTCCAAAATTATGTATAAGGTTAAATATGTATTTTGTTACAATAGTATGAGAACATTATATATTTTGTCCTTACTTTTTATGAGAGGAAATTATCTTCTTACTTAATTTTAATACTTTTTTAATTTTATAAAAAATTTAGGCCAAAAATATCTCATAAACGCAATGATGCATACTTAAGGTTGAAAAATTGGCATTAAAAGAAGGGTCGGGCATAAGATACACACCCTTTAGTCCTTTAACCTCAACTAGAGCTATCGTTTTGATACAAACGATCTCACATTAATTAATGATCAATGTTAAATTTTGTATAAAAATTATATTTATACAATCATTTTTTTATAAAACACTATACATTTTTTCCCTTCATATTTTTTTTTTTCAGGTAGCTTAGTGATTAAAATTCACGTTATAAGATGAATAAGTGGGATGTCCCTTGTTCAAACTCCGGCCCTGCATATAATAATGCATCGTCCTACCAACTGAGCTCTGCTGCTCACGGGACTTTTCCTTCATATTTCTATTGTATTTTTATTCTCTATTATTTTTGTTCGATAAAAAAGAAGATTTTTTTATCACAATTAGTGATTGCCTGATTGGTCATTGGTGTCGCTGGTGTGGGAATTTCAGTTTTATTCACAGTTAGCTGTATGTGGATTCTCGTTGTAATCTTTTTCTTCGGCATATACTACTATAGCTCTGTTTGGTAAAGCCACAAAACTAGCTTATAGTTTATAGTGGATAGTTTATAAGCTCGTTTGACCAAAAAACTTTGTTTCGTAACGTCTTTTTACCACGAGCTTATAACTTATAAGCTATTTTTCAAACGCTATTCCAAGTAGCGTTTGAACTTATAGCTTATCATATTTTCTTCCACTTTTACCCTTATTTTCTTTTTATCTAAAATCCATTTTTACCCCTTTATTATAATTTAATTCAAACCTACAGTTCCGTAATAAATATGCATCCCTCGTTATTATTTATCTCTCTTGCCTTATGTTGTTGACAAAAAATATATATACCTCCGTTGACAAAAAAGTATATATACACCTCGTTATACTTAAATAAAAAATTTATTGAGAAAAAAATATTACGTTTTTTTTTACAATTGTTACGCTTTTTTTTTTTGGTAACTATTTTAATATTTAATGTCAGTTTTATGTGAAATGGCACATTGTTTTTGTGGGATATTTCAGAATTGTGAGAATGTTACGTTTATGCTTTACTTTTTTTTTTGGGTACAAACTATTGTTATGTTTAAAATATGTAATTTAATTAATTTATTGTTACTTTTATCTGCTATATTTTTGTAACACTTTATATGCAATTTTTTTGGACAAATGAAAATAAATATAAATTAATATTTAGAGATTAAAATTTAATTTAAGAATAATATTAAATTATTAAATTTAAATTATGAAATTTTAAATACTAAAACATTAATTAATATAAACTTTACTATGAGTTACAAATGTCTATTTACGTCATTTTGCATTTATCAGCTAGTTGAACCGCTAATTTTACCAAACACTTTAAGTAGCTTATCAACTATCAGTCATTAGCTATAAACTATCAGCTATCAGCCATCAACTATAAACTATCAAGTACCTTATCAGTCATCCGCTATTTTTACCAAACAAAACTTATACCTTTATTAATGAATTTATCGTTTAAAAAGAAAGAGAAAGTGATTAACACATGTTACAGAGCTAAAATGTTCTCTTGAAGGACCTTGACAATATAGTTCTCAACTGAATAGGCACAGAGCATGCAGGAAGCAGAGGTCTGTGTCGGGTAAAACATGGAACACACGTACCAAGTACAGATTCGTTCTGTTCAGTGGATCAAACGTGTCAGTAAGTGAAACCATTGACCTACTTCAGTGTAAACGCGTCTGTTGTATGTACACGGTACTTGTGGAATGTTACCATAACACGCTACTACGCGCGTGATGCTAGCATCGCTGAATCCTATAGACAGTAGCATAGAACGGCGAACCGTAACCTTGGCCGTTTTTACAGTTAAACGGACCACATGATCATCTCACTGAACCGTGATCAAACGGTGGGAGAAAGTTATATTTTTTATTTCATTCTTAATATTTTTGGTCTGTTAACTATCTAGGGTGTATCGTTTTGGTCTCTTACTTAAAATTCGATTTATTTTGGTCCCTTAACTTTCTCTCTGTTACATATTTTTGGTCCTTTCAGTTAGTTTTAATTCAAAACGTTAGGGCTTTTCATCTTCTTCTCTTCTTTTTCATCTTCATATCATCTCCATCAATCTTCAACAACAAAGATCCTAGAAAAATTCCATAAAAAAATGAAGAAACTCTAACGTTTTTGAATTAAAACTAACAGAAAGGGCTAAAATGTGAAACAGAGAAAAAATTAAGGGACCAAAATAAATCAAATTTTAATTAGGGGACCAAAACGATATTACCTAAATAGTTAAGGGATCAAAAATGCAATTTAAACTTTAATATTTTATTTGAAGATAGATAATCATAAGGTAAATGCTAACCTGCATCCTCAAAGGCACATATTAAGAAATTTATTATAGAAATATAGATATCAAAACTCGTTTAAAACTCAAAGATCAGTAAATGATACAACACAGGAGGACATTTACTTAAACATAGAAAAAAAAAATTATAAAAATCAAAAAATAACTCAGATATTTACTTAATTAAGCTTTAAGACTTTATAGTGAAATAGACTTTTACAGCTTTAAAGTGATAGACAAGTCCTAAGGTGGATTAAACTTCAAGTGTGATTTAACTTATTTAAAAGTAGATGAAATGGACTGTTAATGACTTAAGTATAAAATAAGTCTGTAAATAAATTTTCAAGTCATACCAAACTTTTAAATAGGTTAGACCAAACCAAAAGATAAACCTACAGAAGACCATATGTAAAGCTCAGGTTTGCAAATATTTTCATAGATCAGGTTCAGGTTCAGACCTATCAAAATCTACCTTGACATGAACTATTTCCAACCCTACTTATAGTTTCAAGATGTATCTTTAGGGGAAGCTTCTCACCTAAGTGGGACACGATCCATCAAAAAAAGCATGTTGTGATGCAATGTCGTGGGATCGAACTTGGTTGAAAAAGAAAAAGTCTCTATCAAAGACCTCTAAACCACATGAATCATATGCTTTGATCTCGCACGGTATTTATGTATAACATTATTTTTTGAGGGGTTAAATATGTTTTTGATCCCTACAAATATGTCAATTTTTCGTTTTAGTTCATCTCAAAATTTTCTTCAACTTTTAGTCCCTAAAATATTTCTCATCTTCACTTTTGGCCTCTCTTTTAAAGTAAACTCATATGTAGAATTCATATTTTAGAATAAAATTTTGCAGAAAAATTCATAATATTATAAGAATCTCTCCAGAAAAAATTATAATTTTTTAACAAAACAAGAATTTAATATGAACTTTTATATTTTTAACGGTTAAAAATTTATATTTAAATTATATTTTGGTAAAAAATTCTTTTTTTTTTACAATATTCTACACCTTTCTGTTCAATTTCATTAAAAAAATACAAAAATTAACTTAAAAATAGGGACCAAAAGTAGTGATTGAAAATTTTATAGGGACTAAAAGTTGAAGGAAAATTTTAGAGGGATCAAAACGAAAAGTTGGTATATTTATAGGGAGCAAAAATATATTTAACCCTTTTTTAAGCATGTATGTATAACCATGGGTTTTTCAAGCAAAATATATAGGTAAAATTACCCTATTCTCCTTTAATTTAATTTTAAGTGACACTTTGTAATTTATTTTTATTGTTTTATTTTAATTTAGTCTTTTATATTATAAAATGACAGTATCTTATCATTTTTTTTATAAGATTTGTTCAATAAAATTTGAGTTTTGGGTTTATATGATAAACGGGGCCGGTTCTGGCCAAGTGCAACAAGGCCCTTGGCACATGGCTCACACTTAGAGGGGCCTAAAACAAATTAAAAAAAGGAAAAATACTTGTTCCTAGAGATAAATTTTGTTGCTAAATGTCAATTTTCTGCAAGTAAAAGTCTGGAGGACAACAATTTTGGTGTCAATTATGAATTGCTCACAAGTAAAGGTCTATATATTTGTAGGTAAAGGTCATATTTAAATCATTGCTCGTATATTTAATTACAGCTTAATTGTTTGTCACTATAAATTGTGTGGATTTTTTCTTTTCGATTCTTTTTAAATGAAAAATTGTCATGTTTGTAACCGGATCTCTGAATTGTCATGGATGACCCTGATGATGAAGATTTTGATTTTTTTATGAGTTTGGTGAGTTTTTGATGAATATTTTTTAGAGTTTTTGAATTTTTTTCTGATAAAAAAATTATATTTACATTTTATAACATAAAAGATTAAATCGAAACAAAAGGAAGATAAAATACAAAAGTATTATCTAAAGTTAAAGGATGAATTAGTAATTTTGTCAAATATATATAAACACTATCAAACCCTTTTGGAGTTGACATACTGCGTGTGATTAAAAATATCTGATGTATAATTAAAAATATTTAATGGATGGGGAGAGTTTTCAGTTATGAATGTGGAACTTAATTTACGTGCGTCATCTTCTAATCTACTAAATTAGTAGTAGTAGTACTAGCACTAGTATATAAATAACACTAATTCACTATCAAGTTGTGGTGACTGATGACATGCATTCGTCATGACCACGACCCCTGCAACAACCGTAGTATTCATGCATGCACATTATATTGTGACGTACTCCGTATTTAATATTTAATATGTCACCTTGTGCCACATTTCAGTTATTAGCTTAGAGCACCTTCTAGTGGGGTTTCTTTCAATTGATCCTTTGCACAATAAAGAGTGTGTTTCAATGGAATCATCCACATAAGTAACCGTTTTCAATATCAGGGCCGTTGTTTGAGAAGTGCAAAGAGCTAAATCGAGTTGGGCCTCAAGAAAAAAATTGTTGTTCAATATCCCCACCCCTACTCAAAAAAGAAAAATAAACATGTTTCATGTTTCAATTTCTAAGAAAAAATCATGTTTCATGTTTATATTTCTAAGTTAAAAAACACTTCTTTAGTAAAAATAATTGCTAATATAATTTTGATTTCGGTGGCTAATAATCATTATACAAGTGTTATTTTTAATTTAAATACAAGATTAATCTTTTAAAAAAATTGTACATTTTTTTATCAAGAACCTATCTTTACTATGAGAGCCGAGCCTCCAGTTTCATAGGGACGACCTTGTCTAAAATATTAGAAGTTTGCTTAGTGAAGCAACCATGTGCTTCACTTTTTTTCTTACTAATTCCTTATAACTTGTTAAATGATAAAATAAAATGTAAATGAAATATTAATTTGTAGAACCGTCACATTTTTTTTGTTAATATAAAATTTAGGGGGAATAAAAGATCTTCAAAATCAACTACATTTATATTACATTTACCTTGTTCAAAAAAAAAAAATAGTGGAGCTCCAAAATAAATTAGTTGTTTTGAAGTAACGTGGTGAAGTCTACTTAATTAGGCCAACCTAGTGAGCTGCTCTATTGAAGTGCTCTTAGCGCACAAACATTCGTATCGTACTATCAATATTGTTTTCATATCCAAAAATCAACATTGGATTGGTCTAAATAGTAGGAGAGTTGAGTCTTTTAAGTTAGTCGGCAAAGTTCGATTCCTAGTTTATACTCCCTTCGGATTTAAATGTAAGAAACTTTTCACTTTTTAGATTCATTCAATAAATGATGTATGTAGTTCTTATTATAGATCACATACATCATTTATTGAATGAACTTAAAAAGTGAAAAGTTTCTTACATTTGAGAACGAAGGAAGTATGTGTGAAAAAATATTTATTTGGGAAAGGAGAATCCACCTTGTATGTTCTAATTAGTGCACATATATCACGGTAAATGAAAAGAAAACAAGTATATTGTATATTCAAAATACTCTATTATTTTTTAACAATCTATTTTGAAATATTTTTGTCATTTCCGCATCATTTATTTATTAATTTTAAGGTTGCATTAATTATTTTGTTAACTGGATGTTAACTATTTATTAATTACTGATAAAAGGGATATCTCATGAAAAGATCAATAACTTCATCCAAAAAATGATTTTTATAAGTAGGGACGGGAATAGGTCAGGCCGGTCTACACGGGCCTACGACCTAACCTATGTCAGACTCTTTTCTTAAATAGAGAAGGCCTAGGCTTTTTTTAAAGCCTATTTACCTTAAAAGACCAAACCACATGCCTCTCAAAAAACCTCTTAAGCCTACTGGACCGGCCTATTCAAGTAATATTAATAATATTATTATATTACATTTTTTTACTTTGAATTAAAATATAAATTTGTAAACTTTTTCAATAATTTAAGCTTTATTAGTATAAATTAATTTTTTGCATATACAAATGTATTATTATAAACTAGAATAAAAATATGATACAATATACAGTCGAATTCCCTAAATCCTCATGTTGATTATGAAAAGAGAGTTTAATGTAATTGAATTATTAGTTCGCTGGTCCATTTAAAATTAGATCACATTGCTTATTTAAAGATGTTCATAAGATATAGGCTTTTAAACATGCTAGTAGGTCGTATCAGGCTTTCAGAAGGCCAAACTCATGCCTAAAAAGTAGGTCTATGACAGGTCGCAGGCTAGACTTAGACTTTAAAAAAATATGACAGGTTAGACTTAGGCCTTCAAAGCCTAACTCGACCTAGCTTATTCTCACCCCTATTTATAAGATTGTAAAATGTAATTATTGAGTACCGCTTCTATTCTCTGATGATATTTTTTATTTACAAAAAACAAAGATTAGAGGGACAAGAACCATACTATACAATGATAAATAATTGTTTCCTTCAAAAAAATGATAAATAACTGTTGGATGGTGAATTTTGAGCGGTGTTTTTGAAATGGAATTGTGTAGTGGGTCCAATGTTCAATACAGGGAATACTGGTGATCCTCTCAATATGGAGGAGGGTGCAGAATAATTCTGCTATTCTCCCAACACATTTTGCTCGCTCCTAACTGAACTTTCGAAAATACTCCTACGTGACTTAACTCTCGCGCATCTCAATATGGAAGAGGGTACAGAAGAATTTTACTCTTCACCCAACACATTTTGCTCGCTCCTAACTAAACTTCCAAAAATACCTCTACGTGACTTAACTCACGCTGCGCGAGTTAACTCACGATGATAACAAATCATTCATTTTTTTCACTTTTTTGCACATATAGGCACATGACAACAAACCAAGGCACACATGATTCACTTTTTCACCTTTTCTCCCACTGTCACACATATTCATTATATTCGTTGGATTCTTTTAGATAACTATTTATTGTCTTATCATACCATCCTGACAACAAACCAAATTCATCACTTCTTTTATTAAATTCAAGTCAAGTATGGTTGTAAATGACTAAGAAAAGTGAATGGTATGCATCATACTATTTTATTAATATGACTTAACTCCACCTACACATATGCACATATACATAATAGTGCAAAAAAGTGAAAAAATGAATGGTTTGATATCGGCGTGAGTTAACTCACGCAAGTGTTAATTCCCTGCGTGAGTTAAGTCACGCAGAGAATAACACTAGCGTGACTCAACTCACGCTGCGTGACTTAAGTTGCACAAATTTTAAAACTTGCGTTAGTTAAGTAACGTGAGATATTTTCGGTATTTCAGTTGGGTGCGAGTAAAATGTGTTGGGAGAAGAGCAGAATTCAAAACAAAACGGGGTGGTGTTAAATGTAATCCGCTTACTATTCTTCAATGAGTATTTGTACATTTGCTTTTGCTGCCCATTGACTTCAAATAAATGCATCTTTCTTTTCCCACCCTACAAACCTCTCATTCACCCTCTGTATTTCCATTTCTTATATAATCCGAAATTAAAAAAAACACACTTACAAATTTTATAATCCAAAAGGTATCCATACATAACTCATCTCAAAACCCATTCCTCATTTTCCCATTTTCGAATTTAGACCTAAAAACTACCCAAACCCCCAAAATCCGAACCTTGTTAGACTGTGCCTTTCTTGAATTAAAGTTACTCCAATACGTCATATTGGAGACCATTTTCACCACTAAACCAAATGTTAATTCCTATTTCTTCAAACATCTAGTGTTTTCTTTGCATTTTTTTCTCAGCACCAACATGGTTTGAATTATACTAGTACTTTTACCCGTGCTATCGCCCGGGACATTAACAATGGAGAAGGTAAATATATTGTGAAATGATTCATTACATAAATAATAAAATAATTAAACATAAACAATCCTCAAGGGCATACAATTTCTTGTCACACATTTTGAAATATCTCTTTATACACTACATTTGAAGTGGTGTTTATACAATCCCCATTGTCATCCGTCAATAATATGTTCAGACCATCTCTAAACTGTGCAAAGCTTTGCGAGTATTCTCTGCAACATCATCATCCATTCTGCAAGCTTTGATGCCTCTTGGCTAATAATTAGAAGTAACAATAAGTTTTGTTGCAGAGAGAACAAATGTGTAAGTCTGAGCCTTCAAAGGGTATGTAAACAAAGGAATGACCACATTAATAAACATTAATGCTCTTTGGGTAACAACAAATGTAAATTAATGACCTGACTTTGAAGCTGGACAGACACGTCCAAACAATGGCTCAAAAATCGTGTAACATAACATGGGAAAGCACTCTCTGAATCTCATTCATAATGCAATCAAATTCAAATAAATGACACTTACTGCTAATCATATATCTCAACTGTAACACCAATGGACATGAATAGAGAAATTGACGAACACCGTAATAAACCTGATGATATTATCATACTGCTGAACGATTAGCAATGATAACGCCGCGATCCAAAAACATAAAAAAAGTGTGAATAGCTGCAACAACACTGATACCGCATTCGTGGTATTATTACGGAGTTTGTGATTAATTTTTGGATATTGCCAACAAAATATATTCACTATAAGTGGATATAATAACACTACACACCAACAATCAACTTATTTGCGGCAAACACAGCAATCTCAAAATAAAATGAGATCATCTGATGATAAACGTTGTTACAAAATTATCAAGTCCCTAATATCATTGCCGCAATTTTTAGCAATATAGAGTTATCAAAACAACGCTGCTACTGCAAAGCAATATATATTAATCAAAACAACGCCGCCTATCTATCTTTATTCGTTTGTACACTTTAGGAGGTGAATTTGGAAACATAATTTGATGTTTTGCTTGGTCATTTCAACTAAAACCTCATTTGATAGTAATTGAATTTCTTTAACACATGGCAGACATTATTTAAGGATATTATGTGAAAGTGCAGCATACAATTCAAAAGCTACAGGGATTAAAGAACAAAAAAGCACCATTGCATTATCGAAAAAAACCACAAATTTTGAATTACATAACTTTGTCTTTCCATAATTTCTACCAGCACTTACAATAATAATAATGTAAACTTAAAAAGAAACTAAGATAGAGCATTATTTATGGCTAAACATCAAAGCCTTCTTAATGGAAAAAAAAAACAAAGGTAGATAAAACAAAATATCAAGCATAAATCTGTCACGCCACCACCAGAACTTATCCAGACGTTGCACATCGTTAAGAAGATCAGTTGCGAATCACACGATCAGTTGCGAATCACGTTAAGAACATCAAGCTCGACTG
>Ga0315913_1011083_pt1 | contig 10247 bp, 12 predicted proteins | sample MpolsnodulesMG_FD_207736 | JGI IMG/M metagenome (GOLD analysis project Ga0315913, IMG submission 207736) | Medicago polymorpha root nodule microbial communities from Los Angeles, California, United States - small nodules | ecosystem: Host-associated > Plants > Roots > Nodule | place: USA...
TCATTTATTTTTTGTTTTTCTGTTTAAATCAGTCATCCAGATAAAAATCCTGATCCAGAATCGCGAAAGATTTTTGTTAAAATCGCCAATGCTTATGAGGTGACTTGCTTATTCTTTTATTCAATGATTCTGAAAATTTTGAAAGTAGGAGCTCTGTAGCACCGACAACTCTGATCAAAGACGTGTCTGACACCGACACATGTGATTGCATTTAATAAATTCTTGTCAAATTATTATTTGTGTCGTTGTGTCAGTATCCACTGTCTGTGTCAGTGGTTCATAGAGTTGGAGTGCATCCTTGTTAAAATTGAATGTTTTGCAATGTTGAAACTAATTGAAAAGTAGCCACATTGCATTATATCTTGGTGAGAAAATGATATGGTGTCATTATGAATGATGGAATTACAACTTCTTTACAGATTTTGAAGGATGAAGCTACACGAGAAAAATACGATTATGCAATTGCACATCCAGAGGAGGTACTTAGATTTTTTATCATGCATAAGTTTGGAATCCTTTTAAACCGTGCTTTGTTAATAATGTTCATTGATTGAAGTAGAATTGAGCTATCTTTTTTTTCTTCTTTATCTCAGGTGTTTTACAATACCGCACAATACTATCGAGCGTACTATGGTCACAAGACGGTGAGATTTGCTATGTTTCTATTGCTGGCCATTGATATATTTTGGTTGTAGTTGACTTGAAATGTTGATTGATTGGATGGTTTTTACCCTTGAATCTGATTAGTTAGTACTTGTGTACTTTGAATTGCTAGGATCCTCGTGCTGTGTTGGTTGGCCTTCTTCTTATTCTTTCTGGTTTCCAATATCTAAATCAAACGACAAGGTATAATCAGGTACTGTCATATATTGAATATCATTTGATTTTATATAAACATTAATGTGAAAGGATGTTCCGCATATTTAATTGCTAATGCAGTCTATTGCCAAAAGTGTACAAACTTTTATTTATGTGAAATATGCATTTATCGCACTACGTGCTCTAATTGACTAGTTGGTGTTCTGAAGAGATGTATTTGTGGTCTTAAATACTGTATTCAGCCTACTTATGCCAATTAGTCTGACACAATGATGTGAGGGGTTTTGAATTCTTACAAGACACTTCATTTGGATATTCAATTTATGATCGTAGAACCATATTGTCTGTTTTGGAATATATATTCACAAGGAAGCTATTAGGTAGGTGCCATTTTCAGCTAAAATGTTTTAAAATGTCTATAGTCTTGGATGCACACTAAAGACTTTACGTAGGTTAGGCCGTCGCAGTGTACTACATTTTGAAGATATGTATAAACTATAATCAATTTGTGGGAATTGCTCTTTTTGTTATTTGTGAAATGTAGATTAAAACATCAAGATTCATTGCACTGACTTTTTTGTGTTAATTAAGGCTGTGGCCATGGTGAAGAAGACACCTGCTTATAAAAATAAACTAAGGGCGTTGGAGCTTGAGCGCAGTGGTGGGATTACAAATAAGAAGAAGGGTCAAAAGAATAAGGACAGGTATGGTATCATTCTGATTCTATATAGTCCGTGTGTGTGGTTTCCTATTTCGTATGTCTACTGGCCTTTTCAATTTGGTGTTCCTCCTTGCAAACTTTTATTTCCTCTGTTAAACCAGTTTCTCTTTGATTCATAAGATTTCGATTCATTGCCTGTAATTTCTTTACTTCCGATACACAATGGCACAATCTGAATGACCTTTATGTACAGAAAAGTGGAGGAAGACCTCAGTAAAGTGGAGGAAGAACTTGATCTACAGATAACAGGAACTGAAAGGCCCTCCATCTGGAAACTTATTGGTGTCCGCTTCATTCTTTTACCTTATACTTTAGGAAAGGTCAGTGTTAAAATCTTATATTCGGAAGATGCTATCATATACTTAGAATCTCGAATTACTTTATTTAGTACACGAAATTCTTTCCCACTTGTAGTGCTGAAATGTGAATATTAAAGTATTGTTTTATGTGTAACTCTTGATTAATTCTGTCCTGCATCCAGCTGCTGCTATGGTCTGGCTGTTGGTTTTGGACATACAAGGTGAAAAAGTGCCCTTATTCTTGGGATGATGCTTCTTATCTGACACAAAGGTCCCTTGGTCTTCCTGACGACAGATGGAGGGGTATAGGTGAGTACAATTTCTCTACAATGAATCTTCTTCTTTGGGCACTGAGAAAGTAGCAGAATTTGTTTTCCCGAATAGAATCATCCTGTTTTTATGTTTTTATTACTTGTTGTTCTGGATTGTACATGCATAATCTAACCAACTAGCATATCTCGTGAGGGCTCTGAACCTAATGTGTTTTTACTGATTTGGTGCCTGTTATTAATAGATGAAGCATCAAAGGAAGATCTTGTGCTAAGATGCTTATGGAAGAAATCAAATATGGAGAGCTACATGACAGAGATGCGGAAAGAATCAAAGCGCAGAAGATAGCTGATGCAATTGCTTCACGTGCTGTTTTCCAAGTGCAAAATTTTGTTTTACTCTTGAAATTGAACTGAATTATAAGATGATAGTTAAAATTATAATACTGCAAAATTATTTATTTTGGGTTGCTATATTGATATTTTTTGGGGGGAGGAGAGAAAAATCATTCATGTCAACCACAAAATCTTAGACTTATAAACAAAATGTACTAAGTTCGCAAATGATATTTAAGTAGGTTGCACTTTGAGTCTATTAACAGAACACCAAAGGAAACTGGTTTAGCTATTGCTACATTCTTTCAATGAAGTTGGCACTTAGCCTCAGTTTTGCAGCAATTGCATTTTTGGCAGTGATTTTGTGCATCTTTTGTTTAATAAGTATGCGGAGTTTTATAAGATTAGCATTTAGCGGCATGCCATTGCAGAGTTATGAATTGTTTGTAAATATATGCGAAATGCCTGTTTTTCATTCTTATTGTTTTAAAGTGCCATGTTTCACGTTGCTTACTTAGGTTAGTGCTTTAAAATTTTCAATCTTGTGATGTATGTAACTCATACTTTTTAGAGCGGATGGCTATCGCACACAAGTAGTTAGGCACAGTGCACAGATTTTTTTTTCAAATCTCCACCGTTGTCACACCCACCTTCAAGTCTATATTTTGATAATATTTTGAAAAGAATAACATAACCATATGACATTGCAATCATACTCGATTGAATAACCATTTTGCTCTTTCAAAAAAAATCTTAGTTTTTTTAAAAAAACATTTATAATAATTTCTTTAATTTTAAAATGTAGAATAAGCCATTCGCTTTCTAAATAAAATGCGAGGCAATTATCTATATAGTAGATAATTTATATTGTTGGCCACTAATTTACACAAGTGACTCAAATAAAAAAAATTGTTTGATATAAACTACTTCAAATTTACATTAAAAACAACTACAACCAAGGAATGTATATACGTATAAAAAAAACATAACGAAGTGATATACCAGATACAGATTTCTCACAAAAGTGTGATAATATTGCAAATGACTTTACTTATACACAACAATTTCACCCACTGCCACACAGTTCAAAATTATTGCATTGCCAACAAGTAAGATTGTCAAGATTGATAGTTCAGGTAACTCGTTTTGACCATGTGAAATTGATTTGTAATCTTGTGCAAGTTTACCAAATACTAAAGGTAATGTATATGACAGATATACTTATATACTACAGTAAATTCATCAATAATTAAAAATTGTAACTCAACTATAAAGCAAAATCAAGCTAACATACAAGAAAATAAATCGAATGTGAAAACTAAAATGAAAAAAAAAGAAAAAAAAAGAAGATAAAATAATCTTTTAAAAATGCCATGCAAGTTTACCAAAATTTAGGGAGTTCATTAGGAGTTTATGAGAGTAAACTCGATTATATTTCTGAGTTTACTAAAATTTGAATTTACAACCGAGTCAACTAAATGCATGATTCCACGAGTTAACTCGCGATTTTAACAACCTTGTCAATAGCTTTAAAACCCCCTATTAGCATAGCATTTCCAAAGGTATAGGCAAAGCAATATCATACAATGATAAATATGATCTAGTTTAAGACGAAGCAGCTTTGTTCGGGTTGAAAGGAACCTGCTCCGCACATGTAAGGACATCATAGCTCCCAGCTTGTTCACGACCGACACCAAGAAGGTCGAGATAATGTAGGTAATGGGAAATGATAGTGTTCATTGAGTCAACATCACCCTGCCCACAAACACCTTCGCCATAGAGAATGTTCATTGTAGAGCCGAAACCAGGGATGCGTTTCTCCATAGTGTCATTCTTGCTTGGCTTCCAATTGCCGATGAAGGCATCATGAGCAGAGGGTTGTGACTTTTTGATTGGGGTCATCCATCTCCAAATTGCAGCCTGGAAAGCAAGGGTTGCATTCTGCTCTATGTATTCTGGATGGTCAAGTAAATTCACTTTCAGAGCTTCCCCAGCAGCTCCGTAATTGTAGTTCCTATAACGATGGCACCAATAAGTACAGTCATGAACCCGAGCAATAATTTTTTTAATGGCTATTCTTCATTTCAACTAAAACCAGCTCAACTGCTTTTTATAGATGTGTGCACACATTTCTGGTTTAGATCTTCACATGAATTTCTTATTGCCTAAATACTAGAAGAAACATGCTAACTTATATCATCATCGATTGTCATCTTTACACATATGGTCAAACATCAACCACATCCAGAAAAATTAGTAACTTGCGTATTCTACAATAAAAAGTTAAACAATGAAAAAAATCTGAAAGTTTTAGAATCGGCTAGTGTTGTAGAAAACCTGCACATGCATTCAAATGTATTAATGATAACTTCGTATATCATCCACACAAAACCCAGCTATACACTTCAGTGTCTCTCTTTCAACAATCAGCTGCTCAATATTCTATCCATTTTCCCGTGCTTTTATATTTTTTATTTTTATTTTATCTCCTATTGCACCAGACTAGTTGCGCTCTAATCTTTCAAAACTTTGCGATGATCAATTAACACTCTCTTGATGATAATTTGAAGGATCTATAATTAACACTCTTCTAATGATGTGGGCCAAATGTGACATTTACACAACAAAGAAAGTTCAAACCATAACTGTTTTTGCTAAAGAGATCAATGATCAGTCATTGTGGTGCTTAGGATGAACTGATTTTTAAGACCACCAGCATTCAAATGCTGTACGTTTTTTCTTCCTAAGTGGGGAAATGTTGCCAACATCTCCAATAAAAATATAATCTTGCAAGTTGGGATAAGTGTTACCCTTCAACAAGTCTGATTAATTTGGTACACTGGTGAGGCATATTGGGGAATCCTCAAAATAACATCAGCAAGTTTAATGACAAACATATCAGAGATTAAGAAACAGGAAAGAAACTTGTAAAACCAGCTACCTTTTGTCCCAAAACAAGAAGGAAAAAAAGGCCTTCTATCTATGAAGCACGGAAATAGGACAAGACACTGACACGTCGACCAATAATAATTTGAGAAAATAATTAATTGAATCTAATCACATGCATTTGTGTTGGTGTCATGTATTGACACGTCAGACATGCCTTCAATCAGAAGTGTCGTTGCTACATAACTTAGTATTTAGTAATGCTAGAAGTATACATACCAGTAAATAGGAATGGCTCCACGCCCATAGTATTCAGCCCCAGGAGTACAGGGGTATGTGAATTTGAAATAGTCATCACAATATGACTGGCTAGGACTCATTTCGTGGTTGTAACAGAGACCCCACGCCAAAGGTCCTCCATCTGCTGCTCCATATCCACCTGTCATCAGCATTACAAGAACAATAAATATCCAAATTCTAAAAATTCAAACCCAGCCAAATCAATCATTGCACCATTATCAAGTTCTACTATACAAATGTTAAACCTAAGACCGATCTATCAAACAAAAGAACTTTCACCAAACAAGTTTTTATCTATGTAGTCAGTAGCAGCTGCTATAGCGGCGTTGCGTAGCAGCCCTAGGCGCTATGTGCAACCCCGTTGCATTGCATTTTTTAGTAAGGGTACTTGGCCAATGCAGCAAAACTACTTTAAAAACTCAAACATACCCTCAACTGACAGCTATTCCCTCTGTTCTTTTTGGATTTTTAGTCATTTTACCCTATAACTTATTTGCTTTACATAGTTTGAATATTGGCAACATTAAACTTCTAGTATTTTTTTTATTTTTTTGAAGCAAAATAGAATTTAAATCTATGAAATAAGATAAGGTACCAGAGGAAACAGAGGAAAATGGCAAAAAACAGAGGAAACAGAGCAAAACCGAACCAGAGTAAAGTCGAAGCACGGTCGAGGTGCTGTGGCACGTAAGATCGTGCGATCCTACGAGCTGGGACTTGATCTTGGCTACATTGATCTTCACCATCCAACACTATAACCAACAGAACTGGAACAAATTGGAGCCCAATGAACCCACCCCAGATCAGATTCGCCAATATGATCCAATCCAAACTAGATTACAATCAATACAAAAAGCCCCTAGACCAACTAAAGCAGGACAAAAATTGAAAGAGCAAGCCAATTTTCATTTCCTGTTCAAACACCAGACCCCCCTAACACAAACAAAAATCCAATCCAATTACTTGAAAATAATCAAGATAAACTTCTATTATTAATTAAGAATGTCCTAAATATTAGTCACTATCCTCTATACGGCTTTGGAGGTCAGCCACTCCGCTCCTCGATCCACTCTGAATGGTTTCTTTCTTCCCATCAAACATGTCACATGCCATTTCAATCATAAATCAAGACGACGACGATAACATCAACAAGAACTCAATTATTTACATGATTCACTAGCAACCATATAGCTAGAACTAAACAGTTAACACGTCATTATCTCTCTCAAAATTTATGCAATTCAACAAATCAAGAGCTACAACAGACCAATCGTCCAATTCACCCAAAATTTCAAACATTGTAAACTCTGATCTAATATCTTCCCCATTACACTTAAATATAATCTTAAAAATATACCAATCCATAATTTTTTTTCTATCTAATTTTTTTTTTATTAAACTACTCCAATCAAAAAATTTACCACATTAACCCTAACAAGTCATAATTTTTTTTCCTTAGAAATCTAAATCAAACCAAACATATCAACTAAACCACCAAACGCAATTCCATCATCACTTCACTACAAACACACATTTCAGCAAAATCAAACAATTAAGTAACTAAAAATAAAACACAAAAAATAAAATCTTACAAGAGGTTTTGCTACCAACGTGACCAAGAAATGCGGCAATCTCCATCATCTTCAAAGTCTTATTCCCAGTGGTACCAAAACCCAATGGCTCGAAAACCGCCGCGGCGGTTATAAAAGAATGATAATCCCAAAACCCAGAAGCATGAGCAATCGGCGAGTTTCGCTTCGAAAACAGATTCTCGAATTGATAGGTTTGTAAATAATCAGTAATGGTTAAATTGCAACAATAAATCGACCAACCTTTACATTCCCAACCTTTGTCACAGTACTTTTTTCCGTGTGAGTATTTCACTAGTGGTTTTGTTTTTGATTCATCGTCGCTTTTCACGGTGGTTGTTACGGCGGTGATTAGAATAACCAATGTGATTAACAAAACGACGGTGTTTTGTTTCTCCATTGAAGTTTCTAGAGAGGAAATGGGTGGGAGAATGAATGAATTGAAATACGCGCGAGTGATGAATATAATAGTAATTAAATGTGACTAGTGTTTTTTGAAGGGAAGTGTTAGTGGTGAAGTTTACAAACCAATTTTGTCCGACAACACTATTTCTCTCATATTTACCTTATGCTAAGTAAATGGGAAATGTGTGGCATTGGTTAAGATGATAAAAATAGAAACATTGTATTGAGAAATAATGAAAAGTGGAGAAATTAACTTTTTTAAAAGCCAAAATATTGTTGAATTTAATGTAAATATTCTATTTTTGGTTTCCTTAACCATTACCTTGAAGACACTGGTTTGCAAGACCCTAAATATATTTAACATTTATTTTGTGATAATTTTCTGTGACAATTTTATCTTTTATAGTTACATTATTTTTTTACTTTATCTTTATATTGTTTTGGTTTTCGTGTAAATACCTACATTTTTTTGTAAATTATGGTTGTCGAATTAATTGTCACATAAATGATTGTTCAAATAAAATAAAGCTATTCTTATATTATTTACTCTTTATTTATTTTTTTTCTCTTTATTGTCATCAAATCAAATGGTATGCATTCATTTTTCGAAAGAAAAAAAAAAAACAGTTTTCATATTGATTTAACATTTAATACTAATTTTAAATTTTGATTTTTGAATTGAATGTCATCAATCTAATAAAAACAATTCCTCAAAAAAAATTATTAGAACAATTCAAGGGCATCGATTAAGTAAAAGAGGATTAGGAATTTATTTTGTGTAAACGGCAAACTCTCCTTTAAGAATTTTTATTTCTAAACTAAATATTAAAACATGAATAGGTAAAAATTCTTTATTGGTCAAACTAAGATTTATACAACCACTTATTTTTAATCATACTCAACAATTTACTTGCTATGTACTTGATTTGAATTTGATGATTAATTGGAAGAGGCATATTATAAAATAAAAAAATAATGCCATGATCTTACTAGTTTTAATGTTTTATTTTAAGAAAATAAATGTAAGGCTTCACCTGCTGTCTTGAAAGCTACATAACTGAGATGCGGAAAGAATCAAAGAGCAGAAGATAGCAAATACAATTGCTTCAGCTGCTGTTTTCCAGCTGTAAAATTATTTATATTGGGTAGCTTTGTTAATATGTTTTGGGGGAATTAGATTTATAAATAAAATGTCAAAATGTACCAAGTTCGCAGATGAAATTTAAGTAGGTTGCACTTTGAGTCTATAAACAGAACACCAAAGGAAATTGGTTTAGCTATTGCTACATTCTCTATTCTCTCAATGAAGTTGGTACTTACTTCTGTCTTGCAGCAATTGCATGCTTGGTAGTGGTTTTGTGCACCTGTTGTTTAATAAGTATGAGGAGTTTTATCGGATGAATTGCAGCGCCGGTCTAAGGATCAAGCAACCCAAGTAAGGGTTTTAGGCCTAAGAATTTTGGGTAAAAAAAAATTCTAAAATATTAATTTGGTTATAAGTATATTATATGATAGATAAATTACAGACATTGTGTCCCGTGAGCATAGCTCAGTTGGTAGGACAATGCATTATTATATGCAGGGGTCGGGGGTTCGAACCCCGGACACCCCACTTATTCACGTTATAAGGTGAATTCTAGCCACTAGGCTACCTGACAAAAACAAAAAAATACAGACATTTTCATAGTTTAACTGATTATCAAAAATGCATCAATTACTCTTGGTCATGAATTCAAATTTTAGTCTCCACAAAATTTATTTTATATAAATATTCTGTTAAAAAATATATATTTTTAAAAGCCACATTAAAAATTTTGTTTTAGGCCTCTTAATCGGTTAAGTCTTCCCCGATGAATTGTGTGTAAATATATGTAAAACACCTCTGCTTTTCATTCTTATTAGTTTTAAAATGCCATGTTTCACGTTGCCTGCTTAAGTTAGTGCTTAAAATTTTGGTTTTCATTTGAAGTTATCATAAAGATGACCAAGAGAAAGCTGCATATTATGATGTTATGTTCTTTTCTTTTCATAATGTATTGTTATCAACATTGATAATAGTAATTTGTGTCATAATATCAAAGAGTAGTCTCTGGTTTCTCTAATATGATTTTTTATACTCGGGGCATTTCTCGTCAAACACATTGCATTTTACAATCTTGTGATGAAACTCAATACATTTTAGAGCGCATGGTTATCGCACACAAGTAGTTAGGTCCCGCACTGTACACAATAATCCTTCGCCCCTGATTCAAAACTCGTACTTCCATACTCTAAATCATTACTGAAGCACATGTCCTTTCAACCATGATCCATCAATTTGGATAAACCCTACTATGAAGATGCTATGAAAGATTTAGTTTACTCTGATTAGTCCACTACAGGTTAAGGGTAATGCGGGTTCAAACTCTGCCTCATCATAGCAAATGCCTTTTTACCATATGAATTGTAGTTGTGGGACAATTGAGACAATTGTTTAATTTATAATATATAAAAAAACAATGAATCCAAAATGATTATTCAGAAACTCAATTTTTGTTGTGCGCATTTATGTGAATTTTAGTCATCGTAATTTCTCTCTCTACAAATATGATATTTTTGAACAAACGTACATTCCATTTTCATT
>Ga0315913_1011084_pt1 | contig 10246 bp, 7 predicted proteins | sample MpolsnodulesMG_FD_207736 | JGI IMG/M metagenome (GOLD analysis project Ga0315913, IMG submission 207736) | Medicago polymorpha root nodule microbial communities from Los Angeles, California, United States - small nodules | ecosystem: Host-associated > Plants > Roots > Nodule | place: USA...
AGAGGGAACATGTAAAACTGCTCACATTCAATCATATCCTGCAATGGTTTCACCCGTTGTTAACCGTAATTAATTGTTACGAACCGAACCGAACCAAACCATTACAAATCAATTAATTCCTTTTCACTCAAAAATCTGAACCCTTTTTCTAAACCCTAATTTCATTTCAAATTCAATCAAATTCACCATCTTCAATCTTCACCAAAACAGAAAAGATATTAGAAATGCATACGCTGGAGGTTCACTAACAGAAGAGACGGCAACGCTGGATGACAATTATTTGGGAATGCTGATCATATTTGGCAAGTTAGAAAGAGTAAGCTCTTCCAAACCAGGAAGGTTCATCTTGAGTTCACTGTGACTTTGACTGTCATGTTTGGATTGGCTAAATACATATATCAACTTAGGAATAACTTCTACTTCAAGATGTACTAATTGTATGAGGCCATCAGCACAAGTTACTGGGATTATATATTCAGCTCCTTGCGCCCTCTAACAATGAGTTGTTTTAGTTTTGAGAAAACCAACCTGCCATCATTTTTGCTTATCTTCTCTCTGTTATCGTCTGCTAGTACATGCTTTAATCCATGACAATAGAACATTTCTAAACTTTACAACTATACAAGACTCGTAGCAACTGCATTTGTGACATTTATGCAATTCTAATATCTTTTCTGTTTCGGTGAAGATTGAAGATGGTGAATTTGATTGAATTTGAAATGGAATTAGGGTTTAGAAAAAGGGTTCAGATTTTTGAGTGAAAAGGAATTAATTGATTTGTAATGGTTCGGTTCGGTTCGGTTCGTAACAATTAATTACGGTTAACAACGAGTGAAACCATTGCAGGATATGATTGAATGTGAGCAGTTTTACATGTTCCCTCTTTTAGTTTAAATAAATCTAAACCACTTATTTAATCTATTGGTGTTTTTCTCGTGGTTCACCGGTGAGGGACCTAATTGGACCCTCACCCTAGAATCCACCCATTAAAGACATGCTAAAATATAAATAATCATTTTAGGTTAAAAAATTGAAGACACGTGATTTAAGATTGGTTATTTATTTTTGTTTTAAAATGTCTAACCGTAAAACTCACACACATTAAGTATAAAGTGCATATTATAATCCGTGTCTCAGTCTCTCAACATATCAAATATCCCCGCAACTTTTTACCCCCCTATTTATACATGCGGAATTAACTACCTAACACCTACTACCTCCGTCCCTAATTATAAGGCCATTTTGAAAAAATAATGGGAATTAAGATAGTGGATATTTGTATTAAATATGTTTGTAATTACTATTGTTTTTACAATTTTATCCTTTAAGAGAGAGAGTTGATTTATGTTTTCAACATGTTATTTATTGTTGATTGAAGAAAAAGATATATAATAAATAGGGGCATGTATGTAAAGAAATAATTAATGTATTTGGAAATTGCAAAGGAGTCTTATAAAAAGGGACAAAAAAAATTCTCAAAAGGATCTTATAATTAGGGACGGAGGCAGTAGTTGTTATTTCTTTGCAAATGTATTAGTTAAAGATTGACAATAACGATTAAAGTGAAGTTTGATATATTACCTATAATGACTTTCCTTTTCCAGTTAGAGTGACTACCTGCAAGAAATCATAAGTATAAAGAGCAAGAGGAGTTGGTATATATTCTGCCTTAATAATAATTGTATAGACAAATAGTCCATAGATTACAAAATCTATGATCAAAGAGGTATAAGAAGGGTGAAGTACGTACCAGTTGTAGCAGGAGGAAATTGTTGAATAGAATTTGATGAAGGATTAGGCGATAAGAATGTTGGTGATGGTGTTGGTGCCGATGTCGGAGGTAAGGTTTTTGTTGAATTCTTACGTGCGGTCGAACCTAAATCATCACCTTTAAGAGCATTCAATCAAAAAAAATTCAAATAATTAATTCATTAATAAAATACAAAATGAAAATTACGTTTTAACTTAATTTATAAGATAAAACTTCAATTTAAATTTTGATATGTTTATTGATTAAACATTATTAGTTTTCATGAAATAGGTTTGTGACTTAGGAAGGTATTTGCATTGATCTCTTTGTCTATAATTAAAGGATAGTAAGAATACTTGTATTTATCATTTTATTGATGCATATTACTAGTTGCTTTTGTTTTTCTCTGTTACAATATTTCTAGTTGCTTTGAAATATTATCTCCTTTGCAATATTATAACTCTCTTCAAACTGAGTTAATTTCCTATTTCCATTTCCATTAAAAACATAAATAATATTGAAAATATGTTTGTATATAATATTGAAAACATTTTCCTTAAAAACATTTGAAGTAATTAAAAAATTAAATTATTTATTTATAAAAAATAAAAAAAAACAAACTATTAATAGGGAAAAAATGACTTCTCGTGGAAAGATATTTTGTGAGTGACATTAATATATATTTTTTTTAATAATTTGAGTGACAATAATTAAAAATGAATAAAACTAAAAATTTAATAGTAGATATTATGTGTTCATCCTCAATATTTTAGATTTGATTTTCTTCGGTATCAATTTGGGTGGACTAATATGAGACGGAGAAAGTAATTATGATGCTAAAAAAAATATTTGTGATAGATCAACAAGGTTTAAGTTAACACTTCAAATTGCATGTTTTTTTTTGTCAAGTAATCTAGTGGTTGAAGCTCACTCATTTTAAATGTGAAGATGTGCGTCAAGGTTTAAGTTAACACTTCAAATTGCATGTTTTTTTTTGTCAAGTAATCTAGTGGTTGAAGCTCACTCATTTTAAATGTGAAGATGTGCGTCTAGGGTTCGAACACCGACCTCTGCATATATTAGTAGTGCCGACAAAATTAAAGAACAAACTCTTTTGCTTTTGTTATCTGGAAAATTTTGAAAATTAATACTCCTTTTATATATTAAGTGATACAATTAATTATTTCTCTTTTTTTTTGCCGCAATTAAATATTTCTCTAAGATGAATTAAATAACAATGATTAGTTATATGTGTATTCTATTATCATAATATAAATGAAAAATATTAATCTTGGAAGTAATGAAAGTAATATTAACTAGATGACACAATTGAAAACAAGTAATTAACATTGTATTGAAACAATGTTTTGTTTTGAGACACTATTTTTTTTCTTCATAATAAGTCAATACACTATTGTTTATTGGTTATCCAATCGAGTAGGACATTGGAGGATAAGAGAATATTAATTGCAAATGCTAGAGATCAATTTTTTATCAAATTTTTACTATCATCTCAAGACCATGATAATTGCCAGAAAGTTGTATTTTAAATGAATAATTAAGGCACTTTTGTTACTTGTTTTGTAAGTTATATGGGAAAAGCCGAGAGATAAGTGATTATAGCCCTTTTATGCTTTATCTATCTTACTTTACCCAATTGTGCAGGAATTGAACTCAAGCCACTGAGTAAAAAAGAAAAACAAAGAAAAAAGTACAAAGGCTTACTCGCCATGGCTAGTGATTAATGAAGAAAGGCGAGTCAGAGGCGAGCTTAGGTAGTGAGCACCATAAGTTTACTCGCCTCCAACTCGCAATAGCGAGTGAAAGGCGAACAAAGTCGCAATGGCGAGTAGAAAGGCAAGTGAAAAGCGATCAATTCTATAGAGCACCAGAGATCATACGCCTCCAACTCGCAACAGCGAACTGAAGGCGAGCTAAGAAGTCAAGTACTCACCATGGCGAGCAAATTGTACTCGCGAGGCGCGTTAGGGCGACCTAAACTCCCCAGAGCTGACGTGGCACTAACCCACTAGTGAAGAAACATCAACTCGCTATGGAGAATGGAGTTACTCACGAGGTGAGTTAATGCAGATCAGACTTCCTATAAAAGCCCATTTGATCAATTCTTTTAAGAATCTTGGAATCTGATAGAATATTGTGTAATAGCTTTAGAGAGAGAGAGATAGGGCTTGTTCTTCATAGAGTGAGAGTGATAGAAGGTGGATTCTTCCTCATTTGTTGAGAAATCACAAAGTTATAATGAATCTTTCCATTTCAATTCATTCTTGCAAAGCTTCCATGACAATGAGTAGCTAAATCTCCATTGTTGGGATTAGAGGTACTTGATCTTATCTAAACATGTAATCTTTTGATCTTTAAATATATGATTCTAGCATTTGATTTGAAATTGAGATTACTTTTACAGTTTATTGTTTATGTTTGATTTAATTGTGGTTTAAAAATACTTTTGAATTTAGGTTTAGAATAATCCTTTATCCAAACATAAATTCTAGACATGGAATTGATGTTTAGATAATCACTCTTTGTATCCAAACTTAATGCTTTCTTATCATATAATAGATTGAGAAATCATCGATTAAATGATAAGAACGACTCTTAAATGGTTTAATAGTTTGAGACATCAACGATTAAACGATACAATTGAAGTCACAATATTATTTGGACACGAATGATATTGACGAGGGATACGTGATAATATTAAAGAAAAGCTAGAATCCACGTATGATCTTTAGGTTATGTGTGATTCTTGATCAAGGAACTCTAATTCTAACAAGTTTCACGCCTTATTAATCTCGACTTTTAATCTTACAACATAGTTAACTTGATTCTAATCAAACAAACAAACTACTCTTTTAAACTTAAAATGATATTAGGTGTCGAACGGTCCATGATATCGCACTAGTCCCTGAGGAGACGATACATATAATACTTACTTTTGATCGTGTAAAAATACTATATCAAAATGGCTCCGCTGCCGGGGACTGGCGTTTAGATATCATAGATAGTGCGACTATTTTATCGTTTTAAGAAAATTTTGCACATATTTACTTTGTACATATATATCATTCATTCATTATCCTTGGTGTTGCTAATTTTTTGGTTAGATTCTTGAAATCTTTTTATGCGAGGTACAGTTCTGCCTGAGGAATTGGAATACGATCCTGAGATTGAGAAAACGGCTCGCAAAAACAACAGTAAGAAAAAGAAAGAGCAAGAACTAACTAAACAAAAGCAACAAGAAGGAACCTCAACTTTCATTCCTTCACTAACCACCATACCTGAAGAAGAAACAATGGCTGGAATTGGTCAAAATCCTCCGGAAGGCAATCAAAGTGTGATGCCTTGCTGGACAAGTCCAAAACGGTTAGCTCACCTTGGAAAGGACAAGGAGAAACAAGTAGAGCTAAATTCTGGAACTATACAACTTGTTTCAAATCATCCTTTTGGCGGACTAGATCATGAAGATCCTTATCAATATCTATCGGTGTTTTATGCTCTAGCCAACAGTCTCGGTGCATCTGAAGTTGAAGAAGAAGCTGGGTTCTTAAGGTTGTTCCAACACTCACTCATCGGCAAAGCTCGAGAGTGGTATCTTGATCAACCACCAACCATTATAAATGACTAGAATGCATTGGAGAAAGCCTTCCAAGACAGATTCTTCCCAGATCACCAGGGCCGGTACTCCGAATCTTACTAGAGAGATTCGATCCACTTAGTTGAGTAGTCGATTGCAACCAGGTATTTGAGTTGTCCGACAGCTTTAGGGAATGGTCCCAGAAGGTTGATGCCCCACTATGCGAAAGGCCAATGAGAGACTAGGGAAGTCAGTTCGGCAGGAGGTGCGAGGTGCATGTCTTCGTGCCTTTGACATTTGTCGCACAGGTTGACATAGTTTTTCGCATCTTTTAACATGGTGGGCCAAAAGTATCCTGCTCGTAAGACCTTCTTGGCGAGAGATTTGGCACCAAGATGTTGTCTGCATATGCCGTCGTGGATATCGGCAAGGACTTCTTAGGTCTCATTAGGTCCCAAACACTTAATAAGTAGTGTGATGAAACCCCTTTTGTACAGGATTCCTTCCACTAAAGTGAATGAGCAGGCCCTTCTTTTCAACTTCGTTCTTTCATGGGGGTCGGATGGGAGTTCCCCGCTGGTTATGTAGCGTGTAATGGGTCCTCTCCATTCCTCCACCCCGATGATTGAGTTTACTTCATGCAGTTGAGCTTCATGCCTCTGAACGCTGGGTTCGTTGAGGACTTCCTGGATCACTGTTTTGTTCCATTTGTAGTCCGTGTGCTAGCGAGTTTTGAGAGAATGTCTGCTCGGGCGTTCTGTTCGCGGGGAACATGAGTTACCTCTACAGTTTTGAATTCTTTTATCTTCTCGAGCACTATCTGTACGTACTTTTGTAAATGCTCTTCTCAAACTTGGTAATCGCCAATCAATTGTGAAGCCACTAATTGGGAATCGGTAAAGATTTTTACCCTTCGGGCTCCTAGATCCTGGGCGATTCGCAAGCCGGCTAAGAAGGCTTCGTACTCTACAATGTTATTAGTTATAGGAAAGGATAATCCAAGGGAAACGTCGACTACAATACCTTGGCTATTCTCTATGATTACCCCTGCTCCAGTTCCCTTGGAATTGGATGATCCGTCTACGAAGACGGTCCATTCTTTTGTGCTCTCTTTTGTGAGGAAGGTCATTTCAGATATGAAGTCAGCGAACACTTGTGCCTTTAGTGCCTTTCGGGACTCGTAGTGTATGTCAAACTCAGATAGTTCAAGTGACCACTTCATAATCCGTCGAGCGACATCGGGGCGACCCAAAATTTGTCTAATGAGTTGGTCCGTTTGAACTATCACTGTGTGGGCTAAGAAATATTGTCTCAACCTTCGTGTTGCTATGAGGAGAGCGAGACCTTTTCGATCTTTTGATACCTAGTCTTCGGCCCTAGCAAAGCTTTGCTGGTTAAGTAGACTAATTTCTGACCTTCCGGAGTTTCTCTGACTAGAACGGCACTGATCGTGTCGGAAATAACGGAAAATTAGAGGTATAGTACTTCACCTTGATCAAGTCGCGAGAGAACTGGAGGTGCGGAAAGGATCTCCTTAAGATGTTTTAAAGCGGTTTCGCAATCGTCGGTTCATTCGAACTTTGTCTCCTTCCTTAATAGCTTGAAGAAAGGTAGAGCGTGTTGAGTATATTTAGCCATGAATCTTGAGAGAGCAGCCAGCATGCCGTTGAGTGTTTGGATGCATTTTTTGGAGTGTGGTGTGGGGAGTTCCGTAAATGAGCGGAATTTATCCGGATTCGCCTCAATTCCTCTTTCTGTTAGGTAGAAACTAAGGAACTTACCCGCCTGAACTCCGAACGTGCATTTTTATAGGTTGAGTCGCATGTTGTACTTCCGGGTTTGCTCGAACACCCACTTGAGATGGGCGGCATGATCAACCTCTTGTTGGGATTTGACAATCATGTCGTCCATGTAGACTTCGAGGATGTCGCCCAGAAGGTTCTTGTCGTAGACTTTGTTCATCATTCGTTGATAAGTGGCCCCCGCGTTTTGTAAACCGAAGGGCATTACATTGTATTAATAGTTCTCTGATTCGGTCATGAAGGCTGTTTTCTTTTTATCCTCTTCGGCCATGGGTATCTGGTTGTAACCAGAATAGGCGTCCATGAAGGATAAAAGTTTGTAGCCGGAGGAATTATTTATGAGTTTATCTATGTTAGGAAGAGGATATGTGTCTTTATGGAAGGCCCTATTAAGATCGGTATAATCAACACACATACGCCATTTTCCATTAGGTTTCTTGACAAGTACAACATTGGAGAGCCATGTAGTGTATTTGGCCTCGGAAATAAAATTTGCCTTTAAGAGGTCTTTTGCAGTTTTTTTTGCAGCCTCTGAATTTTCAGGAGACTGCTTTCTACGTCGTTGGGCTACAACGCTAACACTGTGGTCGATTGTCACCTGATGACAGGCGACACTTGGGTCGATTCTGGGCATATCGGTTGCGATCCAGGCGAATAGGTCAGCATTTTCCCTCAAACCGGCGACCAGCTGTGCTTTGACAAGTTCGGGAAGATCCTTGTCGATCTTGAAGTTTTTTGAGGGATCGTTCTCGAAGGGAACCAACTCGAATTCTCCATCAGGAATAGGTCAAAGAAGTTTCGCGTTGAGTGGACCTAGGATCAAGTTCGACCAAGTTTGTATCCAGAGTGCTCACAGCAGTTATCCCCTTGTCGTCAACAGGTTTGCTGGACTAGGAAACCGAGTTCTAGGTTTTGTTTGCCTGAAGGAAACATCTTTTTGCAGCTTCGATGTCTCCATTCAGAGAGGCGATGATGCCATCTTTTGCATGGTATTTCAACCTCAGGTGAGCGGATGAACATGCAGCGCCCAGCTAGGCCAGTCCGGTTCTCCCTATAATGCAGTTATATAGAGTCTTGAATATGCTAGCGTACATGATGTCGCATGAGGCCCCTGTGTCAGTTAGGACTCGGCGAACGTCGGTTTTGGCCATTCATGCTCGCACGAGCGAAGGAATGGCTGAATTTGAGGCCCCACCAGGCAGTTTAGAGTCATAGAATGCTAAGGGTGGTCTTCCCCCGATGTTGGAATCAGAAGGGACCAGCAAGTTAACACTCATGAGCTCTTCAAAATTTCTCTTCATGCTCCCCATGGAGATGTTCAGTGTTGCTCTCTTGATGACGTTGGCGGAGGGGAACTTCTCCCAGGTGCATGAGTAGGGTACGATTTCCACGTTGTAAGGAAAATCGCCCAAATGCTACACGGACATGGAGACTACCTTGTCTGCGTCGTTGCCATTGGCAATGAGCTCAATGGTCTTCCTTTCTGACATGGCTTCTTGACGAACTATTTGAGCCCTCCTCGTTGGATGAGGAGTTCGATTGCATCTTTCAGGTGGATGCAATTGTCTCTAACGTGCCTGTGGAACCAACAATATTTTGTTTTGTTGACCCATTTCCTCTCTTGCAATGGAGCCTTCGGTGGCTTGACGCCAGCTTCAGTCAGATCGGCCACAACAATCTCGACAAGGATTTTCTCCCTAGACATGGCCAAGGGTGTATACTCGGTGAAGCGACTATTAGGTCCTTTACCTTCACGAGCTACTTCGCCTTCCTTCTTTTTCTTATGGAAGGGTTTTTTGGAGGATTCAGCAACATGCACCTTCTTCCTGGATTTGTTGAGGATGTCCACGTACAGCTCCTCTTCGTACCTGATGTAGAATTTTGCGATCGCTATGAACTCGTTGAGAGTCCTTGGGCGATCTAGACGGAGAGCCTTATTGACGTCTGTGCCTTCGCGCAAACCTTTGGCAATGAGGTACCACTTCATTGTTTTGTCGGCGCCTCTTACTTGCACGACTTCTTTGTTGAACCTTTCGATGTAGTCTCGAAGAGGTTCGCTCTTTCCTTGAACAATGGCTTCAAGGGATGCTACCGTCTTTGGTTGCGTCCTTGAAGTGGTGAAATGGGTTGTGAACTCGTCACAGAGGTCGCTCCATGAATCGATGGAGTTTCTCCGTAAGTTCATGAACCACATAACTGCTCCTCGTCGTAGTGTAGTGACGAAGAGTTTACATTTTACGACACCTTGCACCGATCAGTAGGTGAGAACTTCCTTGATGTGCTCGTCTGGATCGGTCGTCCCGTCGTACGAGTTCATCTGGGAAGCCTTTTCTAGTCCGTTGGGAATAGGAGCTTCCCGGATGCACCGTGTGAATGGACCGTAAGCATTTCAGTCATTCCGGGCATTGCGGCTATCTTCGGAACTAGAAGGGGACCAAGACCGTCTGTTGCGTCTTGGTGGAGATCTCCGTGGAGGGGATCGTTTGGGTGATCTCCTGGTGTAACTTAGAGATATGATGCTTACCGAATGCCGCGGGAATCTGGAGCGTGAGTGACGAGGGCTCCTTCCTCTTCTGCTACGTGTTGGGGAAGGAGTTCGTTTGGTTCGGGCCAATGGACGCGCTTGCTCCAGATCTATCAGGCGTCGGTTCTGTTCCTCGATTAACGATGTTTGTCGTTGAACCGTGCGGAGCAGATTACTAACGAGGGCACCAGTTGGTGTAGCATCTTCTGGCGTCTCCATAGGTCGTAGGGGACCTTGCAGAGGCCTTTCTTGGAGAGGAACTATTTGTATTGGTTCCTCTGTTGGTGTTCCCTCAGGAGAAGGTGAAGATGTCATGCCATCACGTTGAGGGATACGAATCTCACTTCGTAGCTGGGAGTTGGCACCGTTGGCAGCCATGGTAAATTTTTGGAAAGCTTTGGTTTTTAGTGAGGTAAAAACGGGGAGAGCTTGTATTTTTCACAGACGGCGCCGCTGATCGTACCTGATCAGAAGGTGACTGTCGGTGCTTTATATGCGGTGATTTGAGTGGTGGAAGAATGTGACCAGAGTGCTTCTTGGAACGGAGGGGGGGGGGGGGGGGTGGTGTACCTGCA
>Ga0315913_1011086_pt1 | contig 10246 bp, 4 predicted proteins | sample MpolsnodulesMG_FD_207736 | JGI IMG/M metagenome (GOLD analysis project Ga0315913, IMG submission 207736) | Medicago polymorpha root nodule microbial communities from Los Angeles, California, United States - small nodules | ecosystem: Host-associated > Plants > Roots > Nodule | place: USA...
AGACTTACAATCAAACAAACTTATAGGGAAATATGTTTGAGTTTGAACACTTGATATACAACCAGTGGTGTTCACAATACAAAACAGAAACAGACTCTTAAGACTCTTAATACTATAGAATTTCAAAAATGTGAGCTTTGCTAAGAAATTCTATGTAACAATGAAAACAGAACAATAACAGAGTATGAACTTTGAATTGTTGAGAGTCTAGCTTTGTGTGTCTGTATACGTTGTGGCTTCTTGTATTGCTTGTATATCAGTTGTAATGTGTTATCCAAGTGGTATGTCTTCACTCCTTTATATAGAGGTGTGAAGAGATACATTGGAACTTGACAACAACACAAAAAGAGTCGTTTGAAGCTTGTTGATAATCACCAATGATCTTTTGCCTGATATGATTATTGTCCTATAAAGGATCAATTTCAAATCCATTCCTTGTATGAAAGAACATTTCTGCAGGCAAAACTGTTATCCTTATCTTGTTGCAAAGCACAACCAAAGTAGTGGAGAAGGTGGTTGTACAGTTCGTACATTTGTCCTTTTTCAACGCTCTTGATAGAATAAGCATCTGTTGCCTTCAAATTTCATTTCAAGACCGTTGTTACACTTCTTTCCGTCTTTAGCAACTCTTAGGCATGATTAAATGAGATTCCAACTTTTGAATCTTTAAGTTCTTCAGCTTCTGGTGAACTGGCTTCTGATGACGTCATCACTTCAGGAGCGCTTTAAACTTCAGGAGCACTTTTCTTCAGGAGCTCCAAGCTTCCTTTTTGTTGATTCTTTTGCTCTCTTTTGTTCTTCCAGAACCTTATAAAGATATAACATTTTGTCTATGTTCTGTACACTTGAACAAATATTAGCATATCCAATTGACAATTTTTTAATACCTTGTTATCATCAAAACTCTAAGGGTAATTAATTGTTTAAACATTATTCGTTTCACCGATCTCCCCCACTCTAAGGGTAATGTTTGTAAAACGTATTTTTTTCCAACACTAAGGTCTAGTTGTATTCCTTGGTGTCCCTCTTTATAAGGTCCACACCTCTGATGTTTACAAAAACTTATCTAAGTCCTTCGATATTTAATGAGAATGAATGAATGCATGTATGCATGATTATGCTACACAAACAGTGAAAACATGGTGAGGTTAAGTCCACAATGTTGGAGTCAATGGTAAACACGCCATTTGGTAAGGACTATGGTTTCATTTGCACTTGTAACAAAGGTTCTACCAAGTTCCCAAAGTCTACAACCACTTCCAAATATTATCGGGTTACAAGATTACTCTTGATCCAATAACATTTGTAGGAAAATCTCATTTGAGTGTAGTATCGCGTATCAACTAACTCAAGGTTACTCTTGATTAGCCACCGTACTACGTCCTAAAAGGCCAAGGTGCGTTAAAGGTAATTAAAGGTCCGCAACTTCGACGATCACTTGAAATAATGCCAAACACGATTACTCATGTCAACATACTTCCAAGAACCTCCATCACATGTATCAACACTCAAGATTACTCTTGGAATGACACTTTGATTATACCACCATCCTAATTTATGTTTCCCTCAAGTCCGGGTGTAGGATTTATCTCACCACTCACGTAAAAAAGAAAAAACATATATGCACGTATTTTCATCTTTTATTTTTTATTTTTTTTTATTTTTAAGCAAGTAATAGCACAAAAATTTAAATAAAAGCCAAGTTAGGCTCAACCCTCTTAGTGAACGTCCCCAGTGAAGTCGTCATTTCTGTCGCGTCATTTTTCGAAGGTCAAGCTATTTGGTTAGTTTTGACTCACTAACTTTTATTCACGACTGAACTTTTAATTTATCAAAAGAAAGTTGAAAAAAGTTCAAATTACCACATTTTTTTAAAAGAATTAGGGTTCCGGGATTAGTTACGTTTAGGGAAGGTGTTAGCACCCTAAACCTTCGTAGTACTCTACGAGAACCTCTTGATTTTATTTATTTTTCGTGCTATAACTTGCTTACTTAGAAAAGGGAATTAAATGGTGAATAAAGAAGAAAATGAACAATTTTGTTTACATTTTTTTATTGATTTGGAAGGACTAAGTCCTTTGCCTACGTACCCGTGAGGGATCAAAACCTCGTAGTTCAAGGTAAAAATTCAGTTTGATTTGTTTTGGTGTTTTTTTATTAGTTTTAAAAAATGTTTTAAAATAAAAGGCCAAGTGGCAAATGAGAATAGGTTTGTATTTTTTATATTAAAGAAAATAGACTCAAAGTATGATTAAATTGATTAAGGTTTGATTAATAAAATAAAATAAAAATGGGATCACATGATCTTGGATCAAGGTTTATTGTGAAAATATTTTTGTGAATCATGGTTATTAATTAAAACATAAGAATAAACTAACGTGACAATAAAAATAAGCGAGTGGATTTGTAGTGACGTTGGATCACTTCATAATCCCTAACCTAAATTTTTTGATATATATAAAGCGGTAAAGAAATAAAAGACACACACATGCAATAAAAATAAATGACAAAGAAATAAATATGCATCAATAACTAATAAAGATGCAGAATAATAAATCTAAACTAATAAAAATGCATGAGATAAAATTAACACTAGATAAACTAAAGAGATAAATAAATAACAAAAATAGAAATGCATGATAATACAACACTAAACAAATTAAACAAAGCATTATTATTTACCTTTGTTTATCGTTTAATTCAAAGATTAAATTAAATTATACGACAAACAAAAGTAACCAAAATAATAGTATAGAAACAATATGAATTGACCAAGAAAAAAACATAAATGGAATCCAAAATAGTTTATACACGGTTAAAATTAGTATCATGATAAACACTACCTCAAACAAAAAACTAATTTAGTGTCACAAACAAACAAAAATTGCCTCAAAACATATAAACACACACGGTTAAGGTACAGATTTTGTTTGCTCAAAAACAAAAAAATGTATGAAAATTAAGTATATAAGAGTTGTTGCAGTATTAAAGGGCTGAAATATCATGAAAGAATCAAAATCAGACGAGTGAGCCTGCAAAGATATTGATATTCGCAAGTATATATAAATATAATTGATTTGAACCGTGGTTTTGATAGAGTTCAATCAAGAAGCTGACTTGCGTTTTACTGACACTAGATCTATAATCTTTTTGCAATTTCAACCAAAATCAAGACATACATAAATTAAACATAAGAAAAGACGATTGATAAGATTAAAAAATAAAACAAAAAAAAGAACCAAAGTATAAGAGAAAGATGCAAGACAATATGAGTGTGTTGTGTTTTGGCTTGGACCTTTTGATTGGAAGAAAAAAGAAAATGAATCGGAGAAAGAAAGCTGCCGCCACATCCAAGGTAGCTCCAGATCCTCCATTTGAAACCGTGTTTAGGTTTATAGCATTAGGGTTTTGGCAGAAAAGGAAAAGCCTTAGGGGAGAAAGAAAATGTGTTGACCCTAAAATTGTGGCAAGGAAAGTGGCATGGAAAGAAATAATTTTTTGGACCCTGACATTTTAATTTTGGGCTTATTGAACTTTGACACTATTATATTTTTTGGACATTTTGGACATTACAAAATAAAAAAATAAAAATAAAAATAATGACTAGAATAAAAAACCAGAATTAAAAATTAAAAAAAAGTTAATAAAAGATGGAAATTAAAAAATAAAAAAAAAGATAAAAAGTAAATAAAAACTAAATGAAAATAAAGAGAGAAAAGGGTCGGACTCGAAACCAAACATGAGGTATTTTAAAATACCTCTCTGCCGAATTTTTCTTTGAAAAGTCAGAGAATATTCCGGATCAGAGGATGTATGAATGTATGATCTTAGGTCAAAAATTGGGGTATGATTAATTATGAAAACATGAAGAGCATGACACATATTCATAAAAATGAGAATGAAGAGCATTTAAACCAAATATGAACATTGGAAAATAAATTAGAAAAAAGCCGTTAGAACATTAATTGAAAAAATGGTCGTTGACAAACTAATTTAAACTAATTGTCGTTGAGTAGTAGGATCAAAAAGAAATATGCATAGCACATTGAAATCAATTTAATGCCAAAACTTGTTGAATACGAATATATTTTAAGATCAAAATTAAGAATGAAGCCTTTAACATAAAAAGTAGTCGTTTCATACTTAATAAGAAAACTAGCTGTTGTCCCTTAAGACAAGCTAATTTAAAAAGGAATGTTATGAAAACATAGTCGTTACCATAAAAAAATATTACATTCAATTGCAACGAATCAAAAATAATTTTTCTAATAAAAATATTTTCAGTAAAAATATATTTATGCAAAATCACATTTAAATAAAATGTTTGTAATAATTTTCTTAGCATTCAAAGTTGTTCCATAAGTTAAGAATGATAAATCAAAAGACAAGGGTCAACCTTACAAAGAGTATATAACCAATAAGCCTAGACACTAATCTTCATTCTTAATCTTGAGCTTCCAAACTTTTCTTTTTTTTGTGATATGGTGTTTTTATCATCAAAACCCAGTCAAGTCTAAGAAGAAAATATTCTTCACACATAATTTACTGGCACACTAAATTCTCTCAGATTACTCACATATGGTAATATTGGCAAACAACTACAAATGTACAATCATGAGAAGCAAGTCGTAATGCATCAAGATGTATTATGTTAAAATAGAAATAATTTATTGAGACACAACAATCAAGTATGAATGAAAAGTATTGCGGCATACATGTATGTGTACGAGTCTAGAATAATTATTAGGTTATAAAGAAAAGATTTTCATTGTAGGAATTGTATGATAGATTAACAGGTTCTTAATATGCTTAACACACCAACCATGGATAGAACATATAAGTTTATTTTGTTTTCTATGTTATAGAGCTTATATTCACTATGTCTGGGGTGATGCTTTTTGAAGTGGTTGATGATAATAACAATCTGAAGAGTATATGAGATTGAATGGCAGGATCTCAATGTAGATAACATTGGACTTCCGAATCAAAGTTAGAAGCTTATAAATAGGGAGTTAAAATTTTCTTGTAGTTTAAGATATCACATCATGATGACAAGTAGAAATTTAATGTCATAACTCAAGATAATATATTTTTCCTTCTTAGAGCCTTACAATTATCCTCAAAATAAAATAAAATATGTAATTTTTTCTCAAGAGCAAAGATAATATAAGTCTAGACCGAATTACTAAACTTGGCACTAATATGAGTGCCTAGAACCCAATTTAAACATAAACAATAATCCAGCAAATTTTAAAGAAAAACATATATAGGTAAAATAATAAATATTAACTTTATTCTCGTACACAAACACCTTGATACTACTTCCGAGTGTTGTCACGAGGATAACCTGCATATAATAATAAAAAAGAAACACGTAGAAAATAGGATGTGAGATTCTGTAATAGAAAAAGATATATTCAAATAGAATATATAGAGAAGTAGGATGTAAGCGGGTAGCGGAAAATCAAACCCGCATCATTAGCCTGGAATTCTAAGAGTTATAGTCGACATCCAATCATGAACATCTCTAATTCAAAACTGAATGTGAAACTTTTGTTTCATTCATATCCTTTGCAAAATAGATTAAGAGATAGATGGAATGCATGAACAAAAATGATACGTAACATCTATCTCAACTTTAGGTATGAATACTTATGTTATACAAATCTTAAAGTGGTACAAAAGTAGTAATGCATAGAAACAAACACATGAATATACGTTTATGATTGTAAACGATTTAAGGCATACAAATAATTGTAGAATACGGTGACAAAGGAAGTAAAAGATGAACACCACCCCTCGAGGTGAACATTAGCACATCACACTCCCTAGTATTAGAATGTTAGGCGCCTATTCAAAGTTTCTCAACTATATAAATATGCCTCAAAAGCAACCAATCATAAAGAATCACTAAATCTGGTTGACAAATAAAATAGGGCCTTCACCATCTAATTCATTTAATACTTTTTCACAAAATATGATGCATTTTTCACAAAATAACAAAGAAATATCTTTTTTTTTATTGTCATCTCAAAATATTAATACAAGTCTCTCCATTTACAACGTGGGTACATCATAAAGAAATTATCATCCAAGCACGATCATTGCCTCTCTTGAGCTACATGGCTTGTCTCAATACTATTCATCACAAAATTATACGCAACACACAAATTCTCAAGAGAACCCTTGCAATTAATATAAAAGGATACATTCTTATACTAACATCATAATTTATAATCCACGTTAAAATATAAATTACCCATTCTATTTATATTTTTATTTATGGTTGTCAATATGAATTTTCAATGACAACACAACTTTTTTTGTAGCTTTTATAACCTATTGTCTAAGTTTGATAATTTTCTACAAACTAATTACTTCTTATTTTGGGATGGGGTTATAACCTTGGGTTGTCCATAATTCGTTATGATATTGTTTTTAGATTCATGCTTATATTGTTTCACTACAAACATTGTTATTGATGAACTAACATAACCAAATTAACAATTATTGGAAACAACGATATATATATATATATATAAGTCTTTAGTACTTATATTGAGTTTCAACTTCACAAGATTCAATCTAACATTGTTTCTGTGTTTTTTTTTTTTAAATTACGGATCGTCTAGACAAGTTTAGTGGTATTTTTGACTTGTGTATGTAATTAATTTCTTCAGACAAATTTGATGTTGTTTACTGGTTGTACATGTTGTGGTGTACTCAAGTACGTGTTGGAGTTACTATAGAATTCATTATGTTTTTCGATATTCTTAAGCGGAAGAAAGATTCAGTACACATCTGAACGAATATGGTAAGAGTTTTTCAACTAATATATATATATATATATGGTAAACCAAGATCTACTATGGATTAAATAAATAATTGTAGCTACGGTTCATTTTTTGACTCTTAAGAGTATACTTAATTTATATACTTCGTCATTATATTATCTATAATATAAGTGTGTTATTTTAAATGTTTGTGAGTGTAAGAGAATGAGGATCATCTTTGATATTCGATATTTGATTTATGTAAGATATGTCATATATGTTATATTTTTCATTTGGAATAACATAACTATCTACTTGGTAAGTCTATTATGGCCTAAGTTATGGACTTTGATCAACTTATAACATTTAATTTCAAAGAGAAGTAACATGACACTTTCACATTGTTAGCGATAGCAGTTTTGGTATCATATTTTACCTGTTTCATGCTCAACAATTACTTTACCATGCATCAAATACATAGAAATGATATAAAATTAAATTTAATGGTGATTGGTTCAGGGATGTGTGGTGACTTATTTGTGTATTATACTTACTTCTATCTCCTAATTTTGAAGTTTATAGACTTAGTCCCGATTTAAAATGATTCCCTTTGCAGGGCTTATTTATGTGTAGTACTCTCTTTTCAATTTAATATATATACCACGAAAAGAAATATTTAAAATGGTTCTTATGCAATTAAAGAAATTGCAAAGTTGAAGAAGCACATGAAAGATTGAGACAAATTATAATAGTAATAATATTATTATGAGAAAATAAAATAAAAGGATTAAACTTAATAGACAAATATGGTTACCTTATTTGGGATAACTCACACAATTTCCATTATCGCACCACAAATGATGTGCATTAACGCCAGGAAATTTTTTCTGGCATTCGACGTCAGTATCACACTCTCCTATAATGTAAAATAAGGATAAAGAAATATTACAAAATATGAGTGAAATATTTTGTCTAAAATAAGAAAAAAATGAGAATGAACTTACTGTCACCATATATTACAAGAAGATATAAAGAAACAAAAAGGATAGCATTATAAACAAACTTGAAAATTTCAACCATTCTTTTTTAACTTTGTATATAACAAATGTTGAATTGTTTGATCACTTTATATAGTAAAAAACCTCGTCCAACGTTTACATCAAGTAAATAGTTTTTAACAATTATTCCTTTGCACAAAATTCCTCAATTAAATTTATATATCATGTTTGTCCCTTTAACCCATAGAATAGATCATACATAAAAATGTTGCTTATAGTTAAAACCTATTTACCAATATTCAGTTTTGTTTATTACTTACCAATATTTAGTTTTTTATATCATTTCTACACACACACACACATATATATATATATATATATTGAAAACAATGTATCATATTTAAATCTTGTGGTTAAATAAAATATGTTTATAAGGGGAGACCATGTTATGGGTGGCCGATAAGATTCACTTGTCCAAATTAGTCTTTGATAGAAAATGATTAATTTGCACCTTTAATTTGTGAAAAAAAAATGGAAAGAAAAATCATAAAAGATAATTATTAGTCTAGAATGGTGACACAATTATTTATAAGAATAATACTCTAGTGAGATGATAATATATTTTAATATTATTTTAAAGCATTGATAATTATTCATGATATTTATATTTTTACAGTTTTTTCTTTAATTATGTTAGTTTTCTTTGGTCATTAGTTAATTTTAGGAGTTATTTGATATATTTTATTTCTCTTTTATTTATGAATTTAATAATATGTTTATGCTTTCATTTCCTTGATGCACCACACATTTTTCGTTGTTTGTTTTTCATTAGTTTAACATAGGGTTCAGATTGTTGACAAAGCCATATAGCCTCTTATGGGGTATTTTAATCACATATTTTGTAAAAGGAAGTTATGTTGACCTTCGCTTGCACACTAGTGGGACAACTCATAATATGAACAAGTAGATTTTACCTTACAAAATTTAATTAAATTTTACACTGTGATGAAACAACTCACGATGCAACGTATTTATGTTTTAGACATTATTTTAGCGTTTTTATACTTTTTTTTAGGGTTTTAACGTCAAAGGACTTGGAGAAAAATAACATAAACACTAGTGACAAACACACCTACTCTAGGGGCTACCATGCCAGGAAGGAAATCCACTAGTGTAGTCCTTATTCTAAAGTTCCCAGTAAACCACGTTTACAACTTAAGACCTAGGATCTACCCGTCTAGACTTCAACCTATGAACTCCTAGATCTGAGATCCCATCTCACTATCCTACAATCAATCATAGTCCCTATGATTATCAGATTTAAACACAAAATGGTGAAGTTACCTTCAAACACAAAACTACAACCTTGCTTCAAAGCTTTGGTGTAGCACGCGAGTTACAACTCAATAAACAGTCCTTAACATGTATCAAGGTGATACAAGAAAGGCTCACAAATAACAAACAGTCCTAGACTTGCATCACAAACGATACAAGAGAAGAACACACAAAGAACACGACTCAAAACCCTAAAAAAACTATTCTTTAGAATGACGGCTTGAATACCTAATTAGGTCTTGAAGTCTTCCTTTTATACTGAAACAATACGGGCTCATTAACCTTGTTGTGCTTCAAAACAAAGTAGATCGTTCAACTGATCTACGTAACAAGAATCAGTGACAAATAAGGAAAGTCCTAATATGTAGGAACGTCTTTAGGAACTTCGAAACATATTCAAATATTCCCTAAAATATTATCACTCCTTTAGGAATGAAAACACAACTGATTCTGAAAAGATATGTGAGTTGATTGGTCAACAGGATATGAGGACTTGGATTCCTTAATAAGATAAAGTGTGCGTACAATCAGGCATAAAACAAGGCACACTGAACCGTGCTAGGATGTTGAAACAGCATATCTAACATCTTACAGAAATGCCCAAAACATGTTGGAACAAAGTACCCAACAACACAAACATGAATATTTGTTTTATCAATAGTGAAACCAATACAAATACCCAACAATTTCCCCTTTGGCAAATTTTTGGCTAAAACAAATCGAGGCCATTTAAATAAAACAGAAGGATACAAAACTTCCATTTCTTCAAACAGCATGAGCACACACCTATGAAGAAACAAGCAACACATATATTATAAAAAGATACCTTAGATAAACTTCTTCAAATCATCATAAACTCACATCCATGAAGAAGAAGAAAAAACAGAAAAACAATATCACTAAAGAGATTCAGAAATGTTCACAAAACAAAGGAATACCTCACAGGATCTTTAGTCACAAGTTGAACCAAACAGACATGAAGAAAGAAACATGTATTACTTACATTAGAGACAAGCAACAACAAATAGGATAGTAGCAATGTCTCACAAGAGAAAAATAAGCAAAGGAAAAATAAATTCCTATGCTACAATCATCAGATCAGGGAAAAATAAATTCCCACACAGGTTTCGATGTTCCAAC
>Ga0315913_1011088_pt1 | contig 10244 bp, 4 predicted proteins | sample MpolsnodulesMG_FD_207736 | JGI IMG/M metagenome (GOLD analysis project Ga0315913, IMG submission 207736) | Medicago polymorpha root nodule microbial communities from Los Angeles, California, United States - small nodules | ecosystem: Host-associated > Plants > Roots > Nodule | place: USA...
GTGACCTTTTCTTTTCATTTTTACAATTCAATTATACTATTTTATCTTTTTATGATGTTATTTGAATTATTAATTAAAAAAGTTAGTTAAATCTAATTGAAATAAGATCAATCATAATTGAACACTATAAAAGAAATTTATTCTTATCCTATTCTTTTCCTTATAGAATGAGAAAAGAGTAGCTGACACCCCATCCACATTTCTTCTCTCTTGATTTCTCCTCTCTCCTTTTATGTGTCTTAGAGGGTGAGAGTGTGGGGCCCATCGAAGATCAATATTGAGGGGATGGGATGTCTAAATATCATCATACACATAGAATATGTAGTATATACTCTCTTAGTTGTTAGAAGCAACATTATCTTGTATTAACGTGACTTTTTGCGTCAATCCCAATAATTTCTTGTTTTGCTTTCTTCTTAATAAGCAGAATTGTATTCCGGTGAAGATAGATTTGTTACAAAGATTGAGCATTACAAGAGATATAAGGTGAGCTCATTTTCTATGGATTTTTCGCTTTTTTTTCTCACTACAATTAGATATTATAGAGCTTGTTATTGATAAATATTATTATAGGTTTTTTGCGGGCAAATAATAGTATAGTTCTTCCTCTCAAAAAAATATTATAGTTCTTATTTTGATAAGAATGTGTCCATGAAACTCCCTCTTTAACTCTTGATTCTAATAGTCAAGTTTGTTGATGACTACTCAAAATCTTTTTAGTGTCTATGGCTCAGTTTTGTTTTTTAATGGAAAAAATACATATTTGTGTGTGTGTATATATATAGACACAATAACATATACAAAATAAAAATAATGAATAGTATAGTAGTACAAGAAGTACTCAAGTTCATAAGTAAAAAGAAGATATAAAAGAAGCACAAATATCCTCAAAAAACCCACTGAGCACAAAGATCTCTATCATCTCCTTTTCGCTAAATCACTGGTATGAAAGAACCAAAATACTCATTGTGGATGGCTAGAAATTTAATGCTCTGAATGAAAATATGAGATTGTTAAAAGAGGGAATTATGGCGTGTTTGGATGATGGTTTTAGGGAAGGGGGGGTTCTTTTTAAAATTATGGATAATATAACTTTTTTAAAATAAATTAAGTATGATTGAAGTATTATATGATCATTTATCATGTTACTATTTCAAGTTTTCAGAAAACAATATGTAGTGTTCATGATTTAAAACCTAAAAGTAAGTTGTAACACCCTACGACCCCGATTTTGAATTATTAAATAAAAGAATGTAATTATTTTATCAGGTGTCACACATGCTCAACATTTCACCGTTCCATAAAACAAAAATCTTAAATTAGCAACTGAATAGCACATCAAATTTAATGAATTAAATTAAGTTCTCAAGATTTAGTAAATAAAGCGAAGTTCCAAAACATTAACTCCTGGAACATAATCAAATGACAAAAACTCAACCCTAGCGTTACAGATCAGAGCAACGTAGTTCGTCTACATAGTTTAGTCATTATTCAAAAACTAAAGTAAGGATGGAACAAGCTTCCAGCGTCATCGTACCGACACCGCAAACACACAACAACAACAACAACAAAGGGGTGAGAATACAATTCATAATAACAGTAACTGCATTTTAACTTCACATCTTTAACTCACCATCCTTAGTACTCTCATATTACTAATTATCTTAAACGACCACACCCTATTCTTCATTTATTTTAATCTTATACTCTTCTATCTAAAGATTATCTTAGACTTTGTTCTTACTTTAGGGAAATTATATTTATCGTCTTCAATATCATTAAATATGTACTTAAGGTTACTTTAGGGGAATTTTAAACCACCACTCCATATCATCAAATATAATCTTTCACATAAGGTTGACTTGTGATTTATTATTATTCTCTTCAATTCATATGAATATCTCTAAGTACATATTCTATCTAGAATTTTAAAGTTTTACGATTTTCTTCTCGCTCTATATTTATGACATATCCCTTCCATGAAAAACGGTCATAATAATTTAATCATGCGATCTATTTAACTGAGAAACGCCGCTAATTCAAATCTTGACTCGTATTTAAATATTACATAGTTCTTATTAAAATCACATTGAAAAACCACAACTCATCACTTAACTTCTCATATACAGTAATATATGACTTCATTCAATTCTACTATGCTTCCAACATCAACAACCAAAGAAACCTATTAGCCTTTTATCTATATAATACATACATGGATCATGAAATCGCAAATGTTAGTTTTTTCTTGTCGAACGAGATTAACACCATTATGTTGTATCTTAATTATTAAAGGGTGGATGTGAAAATTATAAGCTGATGCAATTCAGAAGAACATTTACAAGTCTATAGATAAATCATGCCTACTGTACACACACGGATATATATAACAATGGATAGGTATAAAAGTTTCAAAATAATGATAACACGTTATCCTTATACCTTTTTTTATTGTTATTATCCTTACAATTGTTATTTTGAACGGAATAGCATATGAAACATAAGCTACCAGTTTTATTTTTAGTTTAATAGATCGTTAAAATGTTAATTGGTAACAGCCGCAATCAATATCGAGAAGAATAAACAGGTAGGTACACACAAAAGTACTAAAACAACAACATCAATTTACGCCTAAACAACTGAACCTTGTATTGGTTTACTTTTAGTCTTTTAAATTGTCCCGTATTTTTCATACTTTTATATTCAGTGTTGAACCTATTTACACTGAAAAACAAATCGTCATGAATCTTTAAAACAAAAAGGAATGAATTCGAGAAACATTCTTCACATGATTAAATTCCCTAATCAATTACCCTAACTTCGGTTTCTCAATCATAATCTTCTAACCACACCAATAACTCTCGAAAGCATGATTTCATACCCAATTACTCACCATGATTTCTATGATTACAACTTCAAACTCATATAATGAAAAGCAACTCTAAAATTTAGAAATAGGATACCATAAGATGAAGGTTTCCCCACCTTTACCTCTAATTCTCCAAAAAACTAAGTTTTTGGTTCAATTCTCCTCAACTAGGGTTTGCCTCCTTTCCTCTCCTCTTCTCTCTAGTTCACACATGCAGCAACAATATATTTCTGACTTTCTATTCTTCTATTTAAACTAGGAAACTAGGTTAACTATTATTATTATTATTACTTTCTCCCATCTACCTATCATAATTTACTTCCTCCCACCCGTTTATTTTATTACTTCTGTTTCTCACCTCCCATCTCTATTATTTATTATATTATTCCTCTCCACGTTACTATAATTCACATAAAATATTAATAACCACCAAAATTCTGTTTTTCTCAACAACGACATATTATTTTTCGAGTAAAATGCCTCGTCGCCAAAATAGTAATTAAGACACTATTTACTTAACTCTATTAAATTAAATAAATAAAATTTTGGGGTGTTACATAAGTCATCTCCTCCTAAATTTTCAATCCAAACACACCTTGTAGATGTTGTACTGAGCAACATGTTGGAGATCTTATGAAGAAGAAGAACCTTTCCTCTTGGAATGGAAGCATATATCTATTGGCGTAAGGGTAGTACTCATGTGTCTGTTTTCATATGTGAGGACAACAATAAATGCAAGGTAATCAAAATCGAGAGTTTACGCATAATCGATAAGGGAGGTAAAATCTTAGAATCATCACATTAATTGTAGGATTATAAAAAAATTCATAAAACTCAATTATATGCATATTAATTAATATACATGGATATAAAAACACATAAGTATAAAAAAATAAATTACACATGAAATACTTGTGTAAATTTATATTCATAAGCATAATTCACATAATAGCGTAGTTGCATAACACTTATATAATTAACACTTAAAATACTTATGTAATTAACACACTAACACTCATATATAAACAACATTACACTTGAAATAATCATGTAATTAAAATGTTAAATCAAACTCATAGGTCTGATACAAAACAACAACTAATATTATCTTTTGTAGTTCCAACACCATGATCATAATCCTAGAATCATTTCAAAGGAAAATAGATTACACAAAATTCCACCAAAATAAGATTTTACGTATACTTATAATCATTGAGGGAATATAATCACAAAATCGCAGGACTTTATGTTTGAAATAGGGATTATAACTACCATGATTACATGGTTGAATGGAGCTGATTGGAGTATATCATTACAACATTGTTGATCATTTCCGACAATACAGTAGTCATATTAGGCGGCAAAATCTTTGACACATTAGGTGGAAGGCAGCAATTTGATCGTTATGGACATTGAGGACATAAAATTAAAAATTTATGTTTAATTTTTTAAATGTCTTTTATTTGTTTTAATTTGAATGGTCTTGTAGAAGGATGTACAAAAATTGAAGATTCTTGGAGTAAATTCTTACAGATTCTCCATATCTTGGAATAGAGTAATACCAGGTAAAACTTTTGAACTAACATACTCTAATATAATGTCTACTTATAGTTTCTTTGTCTTGTAATAAGAGCCTTAGTATATATGACTGACTATTAGTTTCTTTGTCTTTCTCAGTATCAAGTCATGTGACCAAATAGAACATTCAATGTTGGAAAACTTTTTCCATATTTTTTGTAAAGCTTCTCCATTTTCATTGTAGTGTGAGATGTCATATTTTATTTTCGGATATCATTTTTCTTTCTAAATGCTAGCTCTCTTGCTCAGGGATGGAAGAATAGATGAATGGAACCCTAGATCTATAATTTGGAGAAGAATTAAATAAATAGTTTTTTTAGTCATTCACATAATAAGCATACATGTAGGACACATAAGAAAATATTAGATTGAGTCAAATAAAATTCTAATGGAAAGGAATAAAATGTCAAAAGGTTTTTAACTTATGGGATAAAATGAAAGAAAAAAAATACTCAAGGAACCAAGTTGAAGCAAAAAATAAGTTTAGGGAATAATTATATGGTTATTCAAAGGAAGTACAAATAATTTTACCGAATTATTACTCAAATCACATCTCACTATGTTGATGTTTGTTTTATCAAATGAAGACTTGGAACAGGAAACAACTTATTGTCGATAAAATTTCTTAAACTATATTTCATATGCACAACCAATAATGTTACAATATATCATTTCTGGAAATATTTAATAATATACTTATATTTATCTTTATATTCAACAACCAATTTTATAGATGGAACCTTAAAAGGAGGTATAAACAAAGAAGGTATCAACTTCTACAACAATCTGATCAATGAGTTACTCAACAATGGTATGATTAGAAGAATCAAATATTCATTGCAATAATTAGATTCAATAAGAAGTATGTTTAATGTACATGCAACAATTTTTATTTTCTTGCTTTACATGATCCATTTGACTGTGTAGGTATTGAACCTTTTGTGACTATGCTGCACCTTGACTATCCATTAGCTCTTCAAGAAAATTTTGGTGGCTTCTCAAATCAATCTAATGTGTAAATCTCCTACATATAATATTTTTTGGATAATTTATTTCAACCTTAAATTAGTCTATCAAAATTTATAGAATTTCTTCATACATGCTTATATTGTTTATGTAAAAATAAAATTTTAGGAAACATTTCAAGGATTACAGTGAACTCCTATTCAAAACATATGGTGATAGAGTGAAACATTGGGCTACAATTAACGAGCCAGAAGTCCAAGCTGTGTTTGAATCCGTATACAATGTTGGTAATTGGTCTACAGACGGATGTCAAACTACTAAAATATGTACGGAAGTATATACTAAACTTCATAACTTCCTCATCTCCCATGCTATAGCTTCAAAGTTATACAAGTCCAAATTCCAAGTAAGACATATTTTCGAAATTTTATGTTACAATATATATATACTCTTCTGGTCTCAAATAGAAGGAAACTTTTTAATTTTAAGGTTCATTCAATAAATGATTTATGTAGTATATCACATACATAATTTATTAAATGAACCTAAAAAGTAAAAAGTTGTTTTTAGTTGAGACCGGATCGAGATTCACAACATGGCCGAAGGGATTCTAAATCCTAGATAATAATGACAGTAATATTGATTTTGACACTAATTTAGTAAAATCAACAAAATTGACATTAACAATTAACAACATTAATCAAACTAGTTTATAAAATAAGGAGAATTTTTAAGAGAAAATAATGTATTGTCATTTTCCATTAAACTTTTTATATAGGCAATTCAAGAGGGAGAAATCGGACTTGTTATTTCATCAGAATCATATGTTCCTTACAGTTCCAAACCAGAGGATGTGGATGCTGCTCAAAGATTAACAGATTTTAAATGGGGATGGTTAGTGCTTTTTAGTTATGCTATAAACCACTCATATTTGGTGATTTATCAGTCAGTTGATATTTTGCATCTTCAATTATATGTATAATTTTACAGGGTTTTAGAACCATTGTTCCACGGGGATTATCCACAAATAATGAGAAAGCTAGTGGGAAAAAGACTACCAAAATTTACCAAAAATGAGAAAAATTTGTTGAAAGGAAGCACAGACTTTATTGGAATCAATTATTATACTTCTCACTTTGCTAGATATGAACCAAATAGAACCAAGGTTATTGGTGGATATTTTGACGCCTTAGCTAATTTAGAAGGTAAATTTTTATTCAAATAAAATAAATTATAATTGTTTTAAAAATAAAATATTTGGTATACAAAGGCATCACCATGAAAAATGGTAGTTGAAGTTGACACCATAAATTCTACCAATCATCAAATTATACTTATTTGATATGTAAGGGAATTACGAAATTAAAATAATTAATCGTTGTCTAACTCATTGTCATTCTTTCATTACTGTAGTTATTAATGCAGAAGGAAAAACTCTTGGTTACTTGGTGAGCAAATAATGATAAAAATTTAGAAGAATGATATTTGTTAAGGGGATAACTTAATTACTAAACTTCTACCTTTTGTTCACTATTGATATTTTGTAGGATCAATATGGTGGTAGATATGTCTATCCTGAAGGATTATATAATTTCTTACTCTACATTAACAAAAAGTACAAAAATCCCAAAATCTACATCACTGAAAATGGTTGGTTTTCATTTTGATCATATTTACATCATTATAACTAAAATATCTATAATTTATGTCACAAAAGAGATCGATAAATTATTATTTTTTGTAAAATCCTCTCTTTGTAGGAATTCCTTCAATCAAAATCCCAAATCCATTGAAAGATAAACATCGAACTGCTTTCATTACTGCACATATAAACGCTACCAAATCAGCAATTGAGTAAGTTATTTTTTCCACATCCTTAGAATTTGAAAAGGTATTATCTAATGTTACTTTTCTAAGGCCTATTTATTTTGTAGTGTGTCTATTGCAATCATGTATAATATTGTTTTTCTCAACTAACGTAGAGTTAAAAAAAATAAAAATAAAAACTATTAACTATATTTTTTCGGTTGTTTAGTATGAATATAATCAAGTACCTTTAAACCAACAATAGATTGGTACAAATGTTAAGGGATTTGGGACCTTAGCTATTGTTTATGGGTTCGATCTTTGAATCTTGTGTATGGAGAAAATTCACTTCAGAGGGGAGAATCCATCTTGTGTATCCACATATTTTTTTGATAGAGATAGAGATTTGTCACTGCTAAATGGCGGTGGAAACTTCATACATATAACATGGTAACCAGAAGAAAGAAAAAAGTACATTTCGAAAAGAAAAGAATGAAATTATAACAAGTTAAATTAAAGTAGATTTTAATGTCTACACATGAATAATATAAACTTTATCACTTTGAAGGAGTTGCATCCTTCAATATTTCTAATTTTAGTTCAAAATATATCTAATATCGAAAGGCGACAAATTCAAAGTTACGTAACAAATCTATTGTGAAATGTCATGCTTCTATAACTTTCTTTTCAAAAGAAACAAATATTAATGCAACAATATTTTTACATTGACAGTGATGGCGTAAATGTTCGTGGATACTTTGCATGGGCAGCATTTGATACGTTTGATTTTGAGGATGGATATTCTAACAATATGGGGTTTTATCATGTCGATTTTAATGATTGTCTCAAACGTATACCCACAGACACAGCTAAATGGTACAAAAAGTATTTGACCTGCGATTTGAAACAATAAATGTTCTTTTGTAATTGGCCTCATCTTGGAGAAGAGGGAGCAGCTTCCCCAGTTTAAGTATGCTTATTTATATTGAATTGTTTTTTTTTTGTTATAAATAAAATGCAGTATTCAGTCTAATGACCGACTAATATATTTTTTATTACCTTCTTTGTTATAAAGGTTTTAACGGTTTCACATCTATATGTTCAATTTATATTAGTGACGATATTTTTGTGAGAAATGTGTTAAAAATGATGACTTGAAAATAAATAAATTGGTCCAATGATCATTAGATTAAATTGCCATAAAAAAGTTTCAAACCCCTAGAGAAAATCTTTGTGAAATGTGACTTTAAATTGTTATTTGAACTTTATGATATTTAGATACATTGAGTTTCTTTTTTGTGTCACGACCCAAAAATTATAATCGTGACCGGCGCACGAACTAGTACATCCTAGTTCGGCAAGCCTAATCACCAAACTTGTCAAACATTAAATAAGCAATTTTTGAACTAACTTTCGGTACAAATTATTATTTACTTAAATTTCGACATACTAGACTCTGTATTTTCAGCTTTTCCAAAATCATATTCATGTTTATAAACCTATATCATTAGCCAGAATTCCAAAATGATATAACTAGATGATTATACAACTGAAAATATTATATTCCTAGACTCCTGAATAGTTGCAGATACATCAACGACTCACATAAATACATAAACAAAAGAACCGTCAATCAAGAAAGCCTACCAAAAAGAGCGACACTTCTAAACTTTGAGTATGCTAGCAGCTTGCTACTCAGCTTGCGAATCTGAAAAATAATAGAATATGAAGCGGTAAGTCACAAAGACTTAGTGAGGAGACAACAACCACCACAACTAGAAGGGAATACATGTGGACACGAATAATTATTCTTCTTGATTTGATATGAAAATTGCTCTGCAAATCTTTAATGGAGAGTCTCTTTTTCCAATTGTGTCCTTGTTGCTACATAACGGAGAAATATTTTTTTCAAAAACAAGAGATCAAAGATTAATAAGGATGTTCCCATTCATTATACTTATAAACCAATTTGCATATACCTTAATGGGTGTTGCAGTTTATTCAAGCTAATACTCAAATCGGTTGGAAATAAAATAATAATATGAACATAGAACCGTAGCTTGTTTGGGCTCTGGGAAAAAACGTGGTGGGGGATTTTTGGGGTTGAGTTTTATTATTTTAAGACAAAAAAATAATTATCTAAATTAAATTATATTTAACTAGTCAATTAAGTTAAATAAAGTACTACTTCCATCCCTAATTATAGGGCCGTTGAGAGGTGAGAGAGAGAGTGATCGAGTGTATTGCGGTTCCCATCTCCACCGTGGGCAACCGCGCCGGTTCTCTTCGTCACCGGATGCGAGATACTCTGGGGGGGAACGGGGGCCAAGCAGGGAGCCACTATATGGGGGGATACGGGAGAATGGACTATTGTGAGACCGAGAAGGAGGAAAGCGTTCGAACAGCCGGATGGAAAGCGGGACAGGTTTCAGGTGGATCAACAGCGAGGAAGAGGATGGGATGGACTGCAGCGGCGGCGACAGGCTAGGGTTAGGGTTCAGCAGGGTTCAGTTTTGCGGCACAGTGACTCGGAGGATGAACAGAATCATGATGCACCGGTACAGACGTATGATGGCAGAGCGGTGCTTCAGTACTCAAGGCCAGGTCGGAAGGAGGAGGTTGATCAACGCCTGCACTCGGATTCTGCAGTTTTCCAGCGGCGGCAGAACTCTTGGCACGTTCAGCATCAGCAGCGCGCGCGCCTTCCTCCTATTCGGCGACGGTCGCGGTCTGTGGAGGTGGTTCAGCAGCGCGGCTTCAGGCACACAGTGGAGGGGGCGCGACACCACAGCGGTGAGCTTCAGCAGCGACAACGGCGACGGGAACAACTAGTTCTCGACAAACCCGGTAAGGTCAAGCAACCTTTCGTGTCTTTTTACTTTACCAATATCCCTGAAAATATATCGTATATTTCGTTACGGCGAGGTTTTGAGGTGTGTGGAATTTTGGAGGACGTTTATCTCGCGAGGAAACGGAATGCAAATGGGGGGGTATTTGGGTTCGTTCGTTACGGTAATGTAAAGGA
>Ga0315913_1011089_pt1 | contig 10243 bp, 4 predicted proteins | sample MpolsnodulesMG_FD_207736 | JGI IMG/M metagenome (GOLD analysis project Ga0315913, IMG submission 207736) | Medicago polymorpha root nodule microbial communities from Los Angeles, California, United States - small nodules | ecosystem: Host-associated > Plants > Roots > Nodule | place: USA...
ATGACATGTTATTAATTATAATAGAAAATACATGCTATCATTATTTTAAAAATGACAATATTTTAAAAATGACAGAATATCAAGATAATAAATAAGGAATGATCTTCTAATCCCATCTGGATAATTTCTAACTCAGCTTATACTCATGATATAAATTACAAAGGAAAGTCAGGATAGGATAGGAAAATGGTTTATTTTATCCTATCCCTTTGGTGCATCAAACATGAGATTTCAGCAGGATATGATTAATGTATCATATCATGTCTCCCTGTCCTGACCATCAAACGGACGCTGAAGTTCTTATGTTTTGGTCTATCAAAAAAAAATATACATCTTATTGGTATAAGTAGTGTTAATCAATTTTTATGAGCATTTATTCAACCATAAAGTCTCATAATTGCACAACATTGAGATTCCTCTCATTTCAATGTGGATTCGGTTTATTTACGTGTCATTTTGCCTAAGAGCATGTCAAAAGTCGCTCATTGAACATGCTATATGCATTGATAACCATTTTGGACCCTCACTTGTCTTGTGTCACACGCCCACCAATTTTTTATTCGTTCGTGAACCAAGTTGTACTAGAAAGTGTTTGCTCTGATACCTTTTGTAACATCCTAGACTATTTTTAAGATTTTCGATTATTCTCACAAATCAACATGGATATTTTTAGAACATTTTATATGCATTAACCCAAATTGAGAAAAAACTTTTAAGTATGTCCTTCTCTTTATATATAATTGTTTCAAGTCAAACACACTTAAATATAAAGTTCTATTGCTACAGAAAATAATAGGTTTTCATTTCTTATTTGAATTTCTTCAATCGTACAGTCTCATTCATGTACGACTTCAAAATCCATTTCATATCTATATCATTTAGGTTTGTTCATATGTCATTTTACCTTGACGCATGTAAGAGTCATTAATTGAAAGAATACACATGATTTCAATAACTTTTATCCTCATTAGCTTTAAGCGTCACATCAAACTCGTCATTGATCAATTCACTCTCCTTAAGAGAATAATTTTTTCATGAAATAATTTTAAAATGAGGTCTCTAATTTTATTATTGCTCTTACGGTTTCCATTATGGTGTTTAATTTTATTATCTTTCATTATATAAAATAGATTACGATCCATGTATATCTTCGGCTAAAGAAATATACTATTTTTTTTTTTTGACAAATAAAAGAAGTATAATAATATCTTCTATAACGAATAAAAGGTCAATCCACACTCCTTATTCTCTCTAAAATAGAAACAATTTTTATTTTTTTAACAAAAGCGAAATAGGAACAAATGTTTTTTTACAAAAGCGACAACTAAAAGGAACACATGAAATTTTAATTAATTCTAATCCATACCTATAGGTTATTTCTCTTTTGAGTTCAAATATACTCCCTTCATCTTTTCTTTATAGGAAATACACTCTCTCTATCTTTAATTATAAGACTCATTTTTTAGATATTTTTTTTTAGTGGTGGTCGGGGTTTGAATCCCGGACCTTGCATATATTATGCATTGTCTTTATCAACTGAGCTAAGCTCACGAGAACGAAATATTCTTTCCCTTTAGTATAAGGGTGTTTTTCTTCAAAATTTCACATAAACAAATAATTTCTTTACATAAGTGTGTCCATGTTTAATTTATAATTATAAGACATAAATTATTATTTCTCTCTTTTTTGTAATATTATCAATAACTGTAAAAAAAAAAATTGAAGAAATTGTAAACAAAATAATTGTCACTTCCATTCGTCCAAAAAAATAATTGTAAAGAAAATTATGGATTTGGATCCTCTCCAACCATTTCTCTCATGTTGTTTGTTTTGCCATAATCTAAGTCATTCATTCACATTCTCTCTCTCTCCCTCCTTGGTGCTATTTTTTGTTCATTTACGAGTCAATCAACCATTGGATTAGAAAAGGAGAGGGGGCTGCACAAAAAAGGCAGGAGAGAATCCAATTCCGAGAATTATAGCATGGTAACACATATTTTAAACAACTTTGTTACTGCAACTAGTTCTTTTTTTAATGTTGGTAATTTTGTAAACAAATCTTGCAATAAAATGAGATAAACAAAACCCAGTTGGTATGAACAATGCATGATATATGCAAGGTCCGATGTTCAAAGCATGAACACCACAAAAAAAATACTATAGTCTTAAAATGAGATGGTGTCACTATTGTCTCAAAATATATTAAAATTATAAAATATTTTCAAGTGTCTTTTTTATTAGCAATTTAATGGACTGCATTTACTAACATCAATTATAGTGTGTTTGGTTTAGAAGAGAAGTTATGAAGAGATAAATAGGTAAGAGAAAGTGTGAAAAAAGAGAAAAATGTAATAAGTATAGTAGATTTGATAGATTGTTTGGTATATGAGAAAGAGAGAAGAGATAAGTGTTGTTTATTTTTAAAGTACTATAATGCCCTTATGTTAAAATAACATTTCCATTCAAATTAATTTAATTCTTTTGTTTAAATTCAGTTTATTAATCTAACTACTTATTTTAAATGGAACGTAGATCTTTTTATATATATAAATTTAAGTACTTTTACCAATAAAAAAAAGTATAGTATTTCCTCCTAAAAAATGTGTAGTGTGTAGTATTTCTTAAACGTTTTATGAAATATTTAAATAAGAACATATCGCGTAAATTTAATCAGGAACATACCGCATAAACTTGCGAAATAGCAACATACTCCACATTTACAAAAAATCAACTTCATATGAAATAAAGTTTTTTTTTAAAGAAATTAAACAGAGTTTTTTTTTTGAGGGATAATTAAACAGAGTTGTTGTTGAAAGAGAAAAACTACAAAAAAAATAAAGGCAAACAAAATTAATTGAATGAAAAGAGAGATGAGGGGTATAATAGGAATACATAAAAACAGCCCTTCTCTCCTTCCAGTTCTTCGCAACTATGAGGAGAAAGAATATTATGTGGGACCCACTGATTTTTTTATCTCTCTTCCTTATTTCTCTTCACTACCAAACAGGAGAAGTTCATTATCTCTCTTCTATTTCTCTCTTCCTTCACTCTCTTCTCTATTTCTACCTTATCAAACACGGCGTTAATGTTTGATATGTAGCCTGATGGGTCACACGATATTAAATTATTTTTTTAGAGAATGGATTCATCACATTAACTTGTTAGTTAATTAATGTCACTGGATTTTTTTTTTCTTTTCAGGATTGTTACTGGACTTCTCAAATGTTTGTACAAGCAGAAAAAAGAAATTACTAATGTAAAACACATAGGTAACCAAAAAAAAAAATGTAAAACACAAGTACATTTGAAAATTAGATTGACTTGCTAAAAACGCAACGAAAGACTAAAATAATTAACAAAAGATATATTTAAACATACTTGTTAATTTTATATGTTTCACGCTTACAAATTCCTCTAAGGTGCTAGAAATTTTAAAAAATAAATATAGTTTATTAGTTTTGTAAAAAAAATAAAAAATTATTTTTATTGTCAAGCATTTTAGTGATTAAAAATTTATTTATTTTAAGGTGTATAAGTGAAGTGTCCAGAATTTAAACTCTAACATTTATGTATATTATGCAATGTCCAGAATTTATGTATATTCACGTGAGTTTAGCTCAGTTAGTAAGAATAATGTATAATACATACAAGGTCTGAGTTCGAACCCTCAACACTTATAAAGCTCAATGCCTATTCTTTAAAATTTTATTGTCTTGAGTACACTATTTATAAACAGGGTCTTTTTTTTTTTTCTTCAACAAACACAAATGATATATATTAACAACTGTAGTTTACTCCGCACAAGGCGTGCAAAAAGAAAACTACTCAAGAGTATTTACAATACCAAAAGTGCTAAACAAAATAGAGCACCATCGAAGCATCAAAACAAACAAAAGATTACAAGTGGATGCCCATACAAATGAACGGTTGATTCCACCAGTCATAATAGTTGTATGTAAAAGTTGCTTGTTTTGACTTTAACCAAGAAAAAGATGTCAGTTTAACCTTTTCAATGAGCGTATTGGAAGTCGATGCCGTGTTTTTAAACACAAGGGCATTCCTTTCCTTCCAAGGAATCCACACAGATGTAAACCAAATAAACCTGAAAAACATATGTGTAAATCTAGGCAAACCAGGCATATTAATAAATTGGGTGAAATGTTGATGAAGATCACCAGGGGAAACCGAAGATATACCCAGCCAGAGCCAAACCAGAGACCAGAGGGATCCGAAAGCATCACATCCCAAAACTAACTGCTTTGCCGTTTCTTGACTCCCACAACCAAACACACAAACCGCTGATGAGTCAATAAATTAGTATTTTTAATATGTTATTTGAGTTTATTTTATTTAGATTTGATTTAGTTTTGTTTAAATATTATTTCCTTTTTGAATTATTTTACTTCAATTGCAAATTATTATATTTCAGGAACAAATATCTAAAGATTTAGTTTTGGAGCAAAAGAAAGAGGATTAGGAGCTGATTCGGGATGAAAATACGAAATATGAGACAAAAATATGTCACTCCTCAAAGTCAGAGACATGGCACGGCCTGTGCCACCAGCAGCACGGTCGTGCCATCCTTCAGAGTGCTCTTTTGCTGATTTTGATTCCTGGACAAGCTACCTATTAGTTTACTTCTGACCTAAAAGGCCATGGTTTCTTGTGGAGCATTCTATTGTTATATTTCTTAGGGCTTAAAGTCTTTGTAAGCTATAAATAGAGTAGTTAGCTATCACAACAATTCATCTTTTGTTCTTGGAATTTAATAGTGACAACTGTCTTTCTTAATAAAAGTTCTTCTTTTACTTTCTTGTTATTTATTTTATGTTCTTCTTCTCCTCTTCTATGGCTACGATGATCATGAATGAGTAGACCTTTCTTGTCTTGGGATTGTTGGATAAGTCTAATGACGTAATCCTAATCAAACCAAACCATAAACCCTAATTTTATATAAATCTACTTTCTAATCTAATTCACCGTTTTTATAATGAATTAACAAATGCCAAACTCATAAAGCGAGAGCGGAGGGTTAGTATTTATTAATTCATCATCTCAAATGTCAATTCATAATGCGAAAGCGGAGCTTTGATATTGGAACAGGTGAATTTAGACAAGGGTTGCGAAACATGAGAATAGTCTAGCAAACCTTGAGACATATAAAATTTCGTTCTTCAAGGATTCTAATAGCAATCAACCATGAGAATAGGCGTGATTGCTAGAGGAACACACTCACTGCACCTCGAGAGAGGCTTTGATACGCTAAAGAGAAACTTGTCTTTAGAAAGTAGGTCGAATATAAAGTCATGGTTTAGGGTTTGTTTGTGAAGGATTCGTTATTACGATGAACCAATAATTCCAAGGCGCTTTTTATTATTATTGTTTTAAAACCTTTAAAACCTAAATCTTTACAATCAAACTCTCTTCTAATCATCTCTTAAAAGTAAATCAAATTAAACAACTCCCTGTTGGAACGATACTCTCTTTTTACTACTTCGGTAAAACCGTACACTTGCGGTTTTGCTCATCAACCGCGTCTTCAAGGGAAATTACCCTCCGCCACACCAAATTATCCTTAGTTGAAAGTCTGTTGCGGAGAAGGTGCCAGACGAACACAGACACCTTAGAGAGGATGTTATTATGCCATACGTCAACAACTTGGGACCTATCCACCAATTCGGCCGATGTAGTGAGAAAGCTATAGGCCCCCCGCACAGAATAACCGTGAGTAGGGTCTAACAACCACCTCCACGTATCTTCGATATGTTCCTGTAAAACAATATTATGAAGTAACAATAAGCACTCCCTCTCACTCTCTTCCTCCCACGCCAACAAACGACGACGCCACAACCTATCCCTCCCCATCAACCGCCCCTAACCCCCTCCTCATCTCCTCCACTGAACACTCCTTGTTAACAGACAAATCAAAAAGGCGGGGAAATTTAAGTTTCAAAGGGATTTCCCCAACCCAAAAATCATATAAATAGGATCTTGATAACGAGTGTCCTCAAAACAATGGTCAAAGAATCTACAAATAGAAATTTTGTCTTGAAAATATAAAATGTTATTTTTGATCAAATAATTATTACACAATTTTTTCTAAAATCTTACTTGTTTTGGATGTTTAATCAATATTTTTTGGCACTCATTAACAAATATTATAGTGACATCATTTTCCACACCGACTATTTATCCAATAAAATGTTGCAAAGTAGTTCTTGACTATGGTTGGATTGAAGATCTGGACATCGGTAAAGAAACATTGGCCGTATAATGGTCTTTATGGAGGGACCCGTTGTCCTTTGGGTGCTCAGAGAGGACTCGTCCCCGTCCATCTATTATTATATGCTAAGTGAATGATTAATCGTTCTTAATAGACATTACACACCTGCAAAAATAAAATCATGTTACTTGCAGATGGTTTTCATTTTGAAATATCTTGCTCCTAAAAAAATGTGTATGACTTTTCTTTGATTATAGAAAAAGAGAAAAGGCCAAAAAATGATTATTATCACAAGATTATGAAGTACAATTATTTGGTCTACTCATTATTGTTCTTTTGATTAATCATCAGCCACTACGGATGTGCTCAAGTGCATGCATTTAGCTTTTTGCCTGATGGGGTCAAAATTGGCGGCCATCCCTGAAGAACTTAATTAACACACAGGCACCAATTAAGTCCCCAAATGAAAAACAGAACAGAACAATATTTTGACTTCGGTTTGTAGGTCACCATTACCTCCAACCACATGAAGTGTATCCTATAGTGGATATATTTGACCAATGTCCAAATTAATAACATATGGTGGCAAACTATCCTGTTGGAACATCATTACCAAATAGAGAAATAAACCGTGATTTAGCTGAATATAACATTCCTTCAAAAAAAAGCTGAATATAACATCTTGCTTATGGACAGGCTTAATAATACATTTTTTGCAAGTACAAATTTATCAATCCTTAATTCATTTTTTAAGGCCGATGAAACCTAAATTCTTGAACCTCATGAAATCATCATGTCATAATTGAGTTTAGAGAAAAATTAAGTTTGAGTGAATTCATTGTGAAAAATTGACGTTGGCTATAATTGAATTAAATATAATGTAGTTTATGTTTTGATATATTAATGTAAAAGTGAGTTGAATAATATAATTTGAGGGTATAAATTCAAGTATAATTATTAATTATGAAGGTAAAATCAATTCTACTATTAAGAAATTAAACATGTCAAAATTAATTCTATTCGTGCGGAATCAACTTCGCCTCTTCCATAAATTTAACCGTAGATTACTTTTCTCTTAAATGTTGTTATTTCTTTGTGAACCTTTACACCTCTCTCTAAGAAATTTGCTCTCTCCTCTATCTAGCAACCACTATCGTTGGCCACCACCTTTTAACCTCGCCCCCTTAACATAAAAAACCTAGCCTTCAAGATGTAGACATTTGACATGGTTCTCAACTTTTGAGGCCTCTCTCCTTTAAAGTACTCTTTCAAATCTCCGTTGGGGTTGTTTCAAGTTGTAGTCGTCAGTTTTCGTGCACCACCATCAGACTATTGATCATTCGAACAATCTTTTCTCGCTCTAAGTTTGGTTTTGGGCATAACTTATGGGTTCGTTACTGGATTTGCATTGGGGTTGTTCAATTTGAGATTGCTAGCTCCAACGTGAGTTTGTTTGGCTATGATCCGGTCTTTTCCCGGGTTGAATGATGGTTTAATTTGCAGACTTGTCGCACTTTTGTGTGTTACTGGTTCTTCGTAATGTTACTAATTTTGTCGCCCTCTTTTGTGTTACTGGTTCTTCGTGATGTTACTAATTCCTAGTGTGAGTTGGTACATGGTTGCACTACTGGTACTTTAAATACCCTCAATGGGGTTGCGACGGTCAAAAACCATTTGGGTTTTCGATGTTGTCTTATGGGTTCTTATTACCAGGCATGTGTCTTTACACAATTTTTGGAAGGTTCCGATCTGCTATGTTGTCCTAATGATTTTGTTATTTCTCTTTTCCCTTCTTACCTTGATTCAATCACCATGTAAAGAAATAGAAATGTTATTACTCTCCATAAAGAGCATTAAATCCTCATTAATACTTCATCTGTTTCAAATTAAGAGTCTCTATTTAGATTTTACACTGTAATTAAGGAAATGATTAGTAATATTGATGTTGATGGTAAAATGTGTTTCGTTTAGCTAAATACCCTTATTAATTATAGTTAATGAAGTAGTTAGATGATTGAAATGCAATAAATACGAGTATGTTAGTGGAAAAATAAATAAATGTAGTATAAGTATTGTAAATAAACAAATAATATGAGACTAAGAAAAACTGTAAAGAAGACACCTACTTTGAGACGAAGAATATATTCTTTTGTAAAGTTGTGGTTCAAATATGTTACGAGTCCATTAAAAGGTTTAACCGGCCCACTGGGTTTGTTAGCCGATTCATTAGATATGTGGCAGCGGTGGCAACATCAAATAACTATTGTATTGACGTAAACGCGAAATCCATAAAATAAAAATACTACTCCATCCGTTTCAAAATGAGTGTCACTTTAGCCAAAAAAAATTGTTTCCAAAATGAATGTCACTTTACATTTCCAATACAACTTTAATTTTTTTCTTCAAACTTTATCCTCAATAAATACTCCAACTTTTCTCTCTCTCACACAATTTTCAATGCAATTTTATTTTAGTAAAATTGTTATGACATTTGACTACTTTATTCCATTCCTTAATCTGTGTGCAATTGGCTAAAACGACACTCATTTTGAAACAGAGGGAGTAAGAGTCTGTTTGGATTAGTTTATTTTAGAGGCAAAATAGTTTATGCAATTAAATATCTTTTATGTATTGTTTATAAGTTTGTTAATGTAGTTTATGAAAAAACAACTTATGAAGGTACAATTTTTGTTAGTGAAAACTTATGAATTAAGATAAAAACTTATTTATTTGCATAAACTCTTTTTCATAAGCTCGAAATAAGCTCAATCCAAACGGGGTAGAGTCGCTAGATCATATTGTATCAATCACACTTCAATCATTTTCAACTCAAGTTGCAATTTTATTGACTATATTTTCGAGTCTGCTTGAACCAATATGTAGTACATGAACATAACTTTTTCTTCCTACTACAAAAGCATAACTTGTTCTTCCTATGAGAAATAAAATCTGGAACAAATTATCCCTAAAATAAATTAATTTTTTTAAGATGTTTTATAATTCAAATTCTTCAGTTTTTAAAATTGACAGATTTTTTTTCTTAGAAACATGTTACAAACCCGTGATTCGCACGGGTTGAATAACGTATTTTGTAAAAAAAATCTTCCAAAGAAAAAATGAGCAAATTGATGAATATTGCACAAACTTTTACTATATTTTTAAAAAACTTTGTCATAAAGGAGAAATGAGCAAATTAAGGAAAATAACTGCATCTTTCTAAGAAATTGATGTCGTTCATAAATGTGAAAATCAAGCAAGCATATTGCACAAATCTTAGCTATATGTACATTTCTAAAACATTTACCAAAGCATTATAAAGATTTGCTGTAGGAAAAGAGCATGTTCTATTTTGTTCAAAAGATTAGGAAAACAACATTATAATTAGCATGATACTAATTGGAACCAATGAAGAAACCAACAAGGTGCAGATTAACGTTACATAATAGTTAGGTTTATAAAAGAGACTGCAAGTGTCATAGACTAACCAAAAAAGGGATTTTTGCCAATATTTACATCACACAAAATGAAAAGAACAAATGGCATCCCAAAGTCAAGATAGTTTATGATTACAGTACAAAGCGATACGCCAAAATAGTAGAAGTTCAAATAGTTCAGCAACAAAGATCTACTTTGGAACAACTCGAATGTGCAAGTTCTTCGGTGACTTTTTCGAGATCAAAGATGAGCTTACCACCTTCTTCTATCACACGTTCTCTGCATAAATTGAACCACTGCCCACCCAAGTATTTTTCATAGCTTGCTCTTTCGGCGGTAGTGAGGCAACACTTATACTTTCTTTGTGTCTGGTCATCAATGAGAGTGATTGTTTTGTGCTTTTCTTTCAGAATTGTTCTTGCCACCTCGTTTAGGAAATGCTAAACAGGGAAATAACTGCAATATTAGTCCAATGCATATTAACATGGATAAGATGTATGCGAATATAGTTACATATAATTTATAAAATGAAGGTAGCATAACTGATTTTAAACTAAAGAAAATGTACCATGACTTCTAATTTGT
>Ga0315913_1011091_pt1 | contig 10242 bp, 8 predicted proteins | sample MpolsnodulesMG_FD_207736 | JGI IMG/M metagenome (GOLD analysis project Ga0315913, IMG submission 207736) | Medicago polymorpha root nodule microbial communities from Los Angeles, California, United States - small nodules | ecosystem: Host-associated > Plants > Roots > Nodule | place: USA...
ATACAACAGAGAAGAATATAAATCCAACATGCGACCAGCTATGTTGTTCCATAGCAATGTCAAAGCCCATGTATATAAATCTGTAAGAGACAAAAGGTGTCCGCACATCATTTAGAGGTAATGTTTGAACATGGGAAAATACTGTAAAAGAAATCATCCTTACATAAATGTTTCTGCTAATGATGATATCAACTCAAAAAAAGCAGAGACAAATCTTTGAGAACTTTGTGACAAATTTGAATATGCATAGTGCTTCATGACCTAAAACAAAACACCAAAATAGTCAGCACAATGTTTTGATACAGACATGAAATAACCCAGGAAAAATGTCATATGCACTTACAATTCCTGTGAATAATATTGATACAATACCGGACAGACCAAGGCCTTCAGCAAGCATGTACCTGAAAAATTACATAGTTTACACTGATTTGCACCATGAGTGGAAGAAAATAAGAAAACATAAATTGATCGAGAAATGGTCCGTGAAAGTGAAGATTTCTTACGAGAAATATGGGAAGAGAACAAAAAGACAGCTCTCCAAGTTCTGAAGGCTGGATAGAATAATAAAATTTTATTGATTAGTATATTTCACATGTAATGTGAATCATCAAACAATAAATATCTGAAAGAAAACTGATATTTGATACTTACTTGTCAACATCCAAGCCTGCATACTTAAATAGGTTCCGGCAGTCAAGGTTTTACAAAAAATTCTTGGTTTTTAAATTTCTAAAGTAGTATATTGCAGATATGTAGGACAAAAGTGAATTTTAAAGGATATCAAAGCAGATGTAAACCCAACTCCAACACCTGCAGAGACACCAAAAGAATCACAATTATAACTTTAGGAATACTGAAAATATAAATAATAATTCATGACAATACACAACTGTATCTAAGACTCTAAGTTCATAAAATAAACAAGTTCTTCAGAGAGGCTCTCCCCTCCTTCACCCTAGTACAGCCAAAGCAGAACATAGCTAAAGACTGACCTGCAGACAAAGACCCAACAAAAGTCTCCAAAAATCTAACAACCACCATGAAGAAATTTTGTCCAGATGGATTATTTTTAACCAATGACATTGTCCTGTGAAACAAGTGCTTGGGTTAAAAGTGAACTTCATTCAATTATGGCTACTTCAGATAAGCATAAGATACTTCAGAAGTTTAGGTACCTGTACAAAGAAATTGCCATCTGCCCATAGTGCAAGAGGGAGGTCAGGACAAAAGAAATAACATATACAATGGGAAAATATAAAGAACAAGATCAGCCTTAGCACCATCGATCTTCAAATCACGTCTGAACTCAAACGATAAAAAGAAAGGCTGCAGCAAAGAAACTTACTGCGTCATTCAAAACAGATTCTCCAAAAACCAAGGCATATAGATTGACATCTGTGCCCAGCTCCTGCAAAGAGGGCAGGTTAATTTCAAATTTCAGAATGAAGTGAACCAGATGCTATACATTTACCATAAACACAACACTCAGAACTGAAGTGGGGCCTTGACGCGACCATTGGATTTGCTGTCAAGTGACCAAGAGGCCACGGAGTTGAAATTGAATATTTAAATCAACCTCTTGCAAATGGAAGGTAAGGCTGCGTACAATATATCCATACTATGTTCAACCATTCCCAGTAGGACCTTGCCATAGCAGGAAGTTTAGAGCACCAGGTTGTCCTTTTTTTGTAGTACTCCAAATTACCGTGGACAAGAAAGACGTGCTAAGAAAAAATGTTAGGGAAGCACCACCACCATTTTGTAACCCACACAAGTATTATCATGTTCTCGACGATGCACTCTCTCTATTTTTCTATGCGTGTGTGTGAGTTAGGCCTCTTATAAATATTCTTTATAAGAGGAACTGCCTACTGCACATTAACTCCTCCTTCTAGTAACTGCTAATAAAATAATTAACTGTCTACTGCTCACATTAATTTCTTCCTATCCTCTTATAAATATTCTTTAAAGAGGCCTAACAGTTATGTCATGTCGTATACTTTAGACATAGCCCATGTAGGCATGTCTGCATTATATCTATGTTGGTGCTTCAAAGATCATGAGTATAGCCGATTAGAGTTTTGAAAATCTTGAGTTTACCAACCAAGGCTTTACAACATTTCCCTAGTCACGTGCATTAGTAACATTACAAAAGTATGTTCTGGAACAATATTTTTGTCATTTACTTGTCATATTAGAAAATCTTATGATCACCTAATCTCAATGTTCAACTGTGCAAAATACATAGCAGCTGAAGCATGGGCCACAAACAAGCACATATCGATTTTGTAAAGGGAATGAGTCCTGCCTATTAAGCAGTAACCCTCCACATCCTATGTTTTAAACATGTAAATTGGTTCATGAGAATTATTAATTGTAACCTATGAAGCCTAAACATCAGCATGTGAGTGGACTAACAGGGTAGATATATAAATGGATGAATTATAATACAGAAAAAGTGGTAAATCACCTGGAATATGGACAAAACAGTAACGGGGTCGGTTGCTGATATCAGAGCACCAAACATCATGCACTCAACAAAAGGTAGTCTATACATGAGGAAGGCCAACCCACCAAGATAACTGCAGAACATATGACATAAACCATAAGCACTGGATTGAAGAACCTAATAAACCATATCACCGTTATGTGTTATGCATCCTACGTGTTAAAATAGACACTTCAAAAATGAGGAGTGGAAAAGAAAACTTACACCAAGGCACCTGTTACAAATGAAGCTAGAAAGGTACCAAATATAGCAAATGTGACAATTGCACCGAAATTTGAGAAAAAGGGTTTCTGCAAAAACCCACATTACCACAAAGTCAAACAAGATGTGTCTAAAAGAACAAAAAAAACTACAACTCTACAAAAGAGAAAAAAACTATAGAAGGACTTACAGGTGCAAGACTGAAACCAGACTGAGTAAACATAGGAATCAAGGAAACAAACACATGATAAAATAAATGCACGCATAAGCTAACCAACCAGTATGCATAAATTAAAGAGTAAACCATCAAATTAGTCCCTAACTTTGTAGGGTGCTCTTCAATAGTACCCAGAGATTATGAGAATTTCAAAAAGCCTTTGGCTGATTGGCTCCATTAAACTGTGAAGTTGGTCTCCAAGTTGGTCTCCATATTTATTTATTTTTTTAAGGAAGTTGGTCTCCATATTTAACCACTTACTATCTATTAGGTTCCTATATTTTAACAACTTACTAACAATTTGGTCTCTATATTTAACTACTTACTATATATTTGGTCCCTAATGAACTCTCTAATATGAGTAAAATTGACAGAGTCGGGAACCTTTTTGAAATGTTTATAACATCATAGACCTATTTGAGAAAAAAGTCAGGGACGAATTTGATGGTTTACTCAAAATAAAAACTCAATATAGATAATAATGATAATAACAGTGTTAACAAGGATATAATATGATCGGAGGTAACAGGAACAAGAAAAAAAACTCCTCATGAAAATTGAACCAAGCCCTGTGTAAAAATGAAAAACAATAACTTAGACAAGAAAAATATAAAAAAAAACAGAGAAAACAAATAAGAAAGAAAATTAACCTGATATTAGTTTCAGTATCTGAAATGTTAGCTAAAATACCAACAATTAACCCTGCAAAGTGAGGAAAACAGAGAGAATTTAGGTTAGAAATTGAAAGTGAGGAAAAAACGTTAGAATGAAAGAAGAAATTGAAGCAACGAACCTATGAGAAGAGAAGCACTGGCTTCGGGAATGATGTAAATCTTTTTGCGACGGAGAACGTGACCGAGAACGAAGGATAAAACTAACATCATGATCTGAAGAAGGATTCCGACTCCGGCAGCTTGTTGTTCTTTGCCGGGAGGAGCCTTACGAACGTCGGCCGGAGAAATTTCATTCTCCGAGCCCATTTTCCGATTCACGCCGGGAACCACTCGATTTGATTCGAATAGATTATTCTGTGTTTCTGGTTTGATTATTATTCTGTATTTGATGATGATGTGAATGCGATTCTAATTTCTAATTTTCTTTAACTTCAACACGGAACTCTCTAGTTACTCTCTGTATTATTTTAATCATTGCTAATTATTAACTTAATTATAATTAATGATGATCGGAATTAATAAGCTGTGTGATCCATTCATATGTTCTTCCAAAGATCCGTTACTTTGTGAAATATGATTTTTCATTTTCTAAATATTTCCTGTAAAAAAATGTATTTCTTATTTTCATTTTTGTTTTTCATGTCAATAATATTGATAGTAATTAACTAATTTTCCCTCAAAAAATATCTTGATAGTAATTTAATTTCCGAAATGTATTTTTATATGTTTTACTAGTATAATAATAAGTAAATTATTTGGATAATTTTTTTTAACAAATGTGCCTTTTTTTTGTCAATAGTGTAGTGGTGAGAATTCACCTTATAAAATAAATAGGTGAAGTGTTCGAACCTCAAACTCTTCATATGAAAATGCATTGTCCTAACATGCGACCGCGCCTCTTTTTCTATCGAAGGACTGTATGCCTCTTAAATAAACAAATGAGCCAATTTTGTATTTTGTACAGGTCATTCGGTGGAGAAGGGAAGTCATCTACTTTTCCACTTTCTTAAGCAGAAAAGTGCACTTTTGACTTTTCATCAAAGCAATGTATTTTTCTTTCAAAAAAATCAAAGTAATGTATTTATTCATATATTTTATTTAGGCTTTTGACCAACTCTAAACATTGGTTGGGCAGAAATAAAAATTGAATTTTTTTTATTACCTAAACTTTTTTAATTCAAATTGAATATTTTTTAGATTTAAAATTGTTTTTAAGTGTGTAATTATATAAAAGAATTATAAGCAAACATATAAGGTTGAAAATAAACTAGATGGAATTAGATATTTGTAAGGCGTAAGTATAGTATACCTTGATAAAAAAAAAAAAGGATCTTAGCCTAATTGTTATTTGTCATAGACTTATTATTAGATTTATCTATGATGTTTTTAAAGTTAAATATGATTTGTTAACTTATTTAGAGGTTTATTTCATAGTAACACATTTAAATAATTAATGGCATACTTTTAAGAAAGCTAATGTGAAATCAACCTGTGTTGTTATGATAATGTTGGCTTGAGTTTTTGGAGTTTACTCCTTCTTAATACTCCATGTTCGATTCTTTTCGGTGTCAAATTGAGTGGTCTAGTTTAACTTCTTAAAAAAAATTAAGCTAATCTAATATGATGGATAAGGTGTTATGTATGGGCAAAAACTATTTGGTTCTCCCCATTTTGTAGGATTGAAGTTTAAAAAGTTGTTTTTATGAACATTACGTTAGAATGGGTGGCAGACCTTTGATTTGACAACGTTTATTTTGCTATAGATTTCAAAAAGGTTGTTGAGTACTTTCACTCATGTAACAATGATATTACATAGAGTTCAGTCGTGTATTGCGTGGTTGTCAGCAGTTGTTCCAAAGTTATTCTCAAAACTCTCGTGTCGAGGGGATTGCACTTGTGTGACATAATATCACATGACATTGGCCAATTCAAATATGATACGTGACAATACAATTTTTTAAGGGAAATGTTAACAAATGCATTTGGGGTCTGTGTTAGAAATTGTATATCCAACACATTGAAACTTAAAAAAAGATATTTTCCTACGTAAAATTTATAAATCATTTCTTTTTCTGAACATAATCTTTTGCTTAAACATAAAAGAGAAACGCTGACAACACATACTTGACACGAAACTGCAAGCGTATGGTTCTTATCGAGTGGTAAAAAGATTATCGTCCACATGGAGTTAAAAGTAATTATCGATCTTGTTTCTAGTGTTGATTAGCTGAAAAGATTAGAGTTTAAAAGTTCAATAGTTTCTTGGTTTGAAGTTTAGATTATAAAAGCGTATGGGGGTTATTGGTTCGTCGTAATAACAAATTACTAACAATCCAAGCCTATGTTTTTATCTTATGTTAAATTCATTTTCTAAAGACAATAATCTCTTAAGTATTTTATGTTTCCTTTCAGAATACATAAATGTATCTCAATAACAACCAAGTCTATTCTCATTGTTGATTATTATTAAGGCCCTTTAAATACGACTCTTATAGCCTCAATACTTCATAAAACTATTCATTTGGGGTGTTCCCATTAAGTTTTGTGTCGTCTTGTCTAATTTCATTTGTTTCAATATCAAACTTCATCTTTCGATCCTTCGTTTGATATTTGAGATGATGAAATAACAACTATTAAACTTCACCTTTCGGTCCTTCGTTTAACACTTGTTATTGAGTTTGAAAACGATGAAATTAGATTAGAAAATAAAAGTTAAACAAATAGATAATTAGACTTGGTTTGAATAGGATTAAGTTACCAGACTATTCCAACAATGCCTAGACTAAAAGTCTACTCACTCATGTTCATTGTAGACAAAAAGAAATAATTAAAAGACATAGAATGATAATGCATAAAGATAAATGATTGAATTGTAAAGTGCATAATTGTAAAAGGCAAGGAAATAAAGAACAAAGAAGTAAAAGTGCAGAAAATAAGAAAGAACTTATAACACAAAATAACTTTGATTGCAAAATGTACAGTAAGTTTTCAATGATCCAAGATCGTTACAAGATTGATGGAGGACCTTTTTATAGCTTAAAACTCAAGACAAAACATTAAACATGAAATTACAAGCTTTAAATCAAGGAAAATAAAAGAGTTCTGTAACAGCAAAAATGCACGGTCTGAGCTCAAAACGCACGGCCTTAGTGCATAAAACGCACGGTTTGGGTCAAACCGCTCTTTTTTCAACTTCCAGCAACACAGGAAACGCACGCCCTGAGTGGATAAAACGCACGAACCGTGCTTTTCTTTGATATTCAACCTGAAACGAAGACTACAATATTTGTAATAAAATAGCTCAAGAAATACGACTAAAACTAACAAGATTTTATTGAAAAGCAGTGAAAACTACGACTTATCAATACTTTTCAACACACTCTCTTTGATTGGTTAAAATTCACATGTGACCAACCAAATTTATATGGGATCCACATGATTTGGTGGAACTCATATGAATTTTAACCATTTAAAGAGAGTGTGTTGAAAAGTGTATGTTAAAATGTGTGTTGATAGCCTTCCTCAACATACAAATATGTGAATGAGTGATAAAAATAGTTGAATTGGCTTAAATGTACCAATTGAATTGGCATGGACTCTACTACACTCGCTTGTCATTAAGACAGAAATATCATTAATATATTTGGGAAATGTTAATCGATGTCTCCGGAACACTGGTTAAAGATATTAAAAAGGAAATTATATAGTAGTTAATGCATTGAAATTGTGTAATTAATCTATAATAAAGTCAAAAATAGTTTCATTTTATGATAATAATTCTATTTTATGGTATGCTTAAGAGTGCCCGGGGCATCCGTCCCGAGGACCCAATATATTTTAGGTTTAAAGTTATGTTTTTTTTTTATTTCTCTTATTCAACTCATTATTGTTTTTTAACAAAACAAACATACCACAAGTACACGCAGCGGCAGCAGTTCTCTGTTACAAACCCAGAGGAATGGTATAATCAATGGAGATATTGAGAAGACTAGTAAACGAAATAGCATACACCAATCCCACTAAACTCTCACCACTTCACATCTCTCTTCTCCCTTTTCTTTCAATCTCCTCATCTTTCTACAAACTCGCTCTCTCACTTCGTCACTTTCTTTACAAACACAACAGCTTCTTCCATTTATCCACCGTTTACCAGTTCCTGTTATCAGTGTTGGAAATTTGACATGGGGAGGTAATGGCAAGACACCCATGGTTGAGTTCATCGCTCGCTACTTTTCTGGTTCCGGAATTTCACCTCTTCTTCTTTCTAGGGTATTTTTTATTTTTTTTACTCATTTTGTATATTTTGCGTGTTGTCACGTCAATGAATGAATATAACAACTAATTTGTTTTCATATTCATTAATTGAAGTGTCAAACACATTATTGGATGGATGCATCTGTACTAGTTTATTTTCTTCTAAATTATGAAATTGAAAATGAAATAATAATGTAAGATGGAAAATGTACATGTGAAATGTTTAATTTAATTGTTCCAATGATTTGGGGCATGTTTGGATTGGTTTATTTAAGCTTATCTACTATCATAAGTCATAATCACTTATAGCATATATCCATAAGTTTCCTAGGATAGCTTATTAAAACAACTTATAACGAAAACAGTTTGACTCTGTTTTATCTCTTAGCATGTAAATAGATGATAAGTATATGTATATGATAAGCGCTTATGCTAAAAACTGTAAATGTAAGATGTTTATCCAAACAGAGCCTAGAAGCATATTTGTTTTCCTGAGACGGAAATTTCGATTTTAGGAGAGAAACTGAAAAATCCAATACTTCATAGCAGAGAATTCAATGAGTGAATGAGGTGAATGTGTTCTGGTGGAAAATGAGATCTTAATTGAAGAAACTATGTTTAGTGTAATAAACTAGAACTAGATTCATTATGCAAATGGCAATGTGTCTTTTGTTGAACTTCAAAGCTAGCTAAGCACCAGATGGTGGTTACACTGTCAAAGTCAGAAAAAACATCCTAGGTTACACTCCACTACTCATCCCACATGATCAGAAAATTATTAAGAAACTTAATAATGTTAAATGATAACATCAGAAGCTCTTAACATAATTGAAAATCTGTAACATAAGGTGAAAACTAATACTCAAAATGTTATTAAGATGTTGCGGCAAATGCTGTAAAATTCCTTTATTTGTGAGTCTTGGTCAAAAGGAGTACAGGTCCGTTCCATTTTTCAAATGAAATGGAGAGATCCATTACTATGGTTTTAGGTATAAAGACATATTTCCTATGAAGCACGGACACTCCTCGGAGTAGGCGTGTCTTGGTGTCGGACTCTTTTGGAAATATGAAGAGTATGAATCCTCTCCATTTCTCAAAAGAAAGTATGAGCACCATTACTAAAAATTTGGGTATACAAAAGTTTTTATTTCTAGAAATGTGATATGTATTTTGTATAATTGGACTTTTATACACTCAAAGCATTAGTAATACAGCCCTTCATTTTTATTGAGAAATGAACGTGATCCTTACTCTTTCCAAAACCAGTGGCATTAATGATATTCCTTTGGGTTTGTAACAGAGAACTACTGCCGCTGCTTGTACTTGTGGTATGTTTGTTTGGTTAAAAAACAATAATGAGTTGAAAAAAAAACATATTATACATGAATTTGTCAATATTAATGATATTCCTGTCTTAATGACACACTAGTGGAGTCCATGTCGAAGTCAGCTCGAGACATATCAATGGAGTCACTCATGCAGTAGCAAAATTAACTTTATTTTATACTAGGTCCCACGTGTTTGCTGACCGCAGTGTATTTGTATTTTGATTGCCGATGAAATGAATTAAGATTGTTTTCTAGAAGAAAAACAAAAAAGAGTCTAAAATCCTTCTACCTGAGTTGGTAATTGGTATCTATTTTCTTAAATATGCAACTTTAGTCAAATACTTTTTTTTTTTGTTCAATCAAATACTTTTTTTTTCTTTTTAATTTAACTCAAATAGTTTTTTTTGTTCGCAGGCTTCAGAAGAAGATGCTGAAGCGTACACTGGCGCAGCCATCATCATCTTTCCACTCTTACTCCGACCACCACCAACTCCTCCACCGACCCATTTCAGAACTCAACTCCCTCATCACCTCCTACATCCGACGCAGCCACCCCATCTCCGCATTTAACCTCTTCCTCTCTCTCCGCCGCATACGCATGGACCTCGACTCCCACACCTTCACCCCTCTTCTCCGTCCATCTCCTCCATCCCTCGGTAAACAACTCCACTCACAAATGATCAGAACCGGTTCAGACTCCGGAACCGTTCCAAAAACCGCATTACTTGACATGTACTCAAGACACGGCTCATTGAATAACTCCCTCAAGGTGTTTGATGAAATGCTTCATAGAGATGCTGTTGCTTGGAACGCTTTGCTTTCGTGTTTTTTACGGTGCGGGAAACCAGACGAGGCTATTCGTGTTTTGAGGGAAATGGGTAGGGAGAATGTTGAGATAAGTGAGTTTACATTGTGTTCTGTTTTGAAGTGTTGTGCTTCTTTGAAGGCTTTGGGACTTGGTAGACAGGTTCATGGGTTGGTTGTGGCTATGGGGCGTGATTTGGTTGTTTTGAGTACTGCTCTTATTGATTTTTATTCTAGTGTTGGGTGTGTTCA
>Ga0315913_1011092_pt1 | contig 10242 bp, 4 predicted proteins | sample MpolsnodulesMG_FD_207736 | JGI IMG/M metagenome (GOLD analysis project Ga0315913, IMG submission 207736) | Medicago polymorpha root nodule microbial communities from Los Angeles, California, United States - small nodules | ecosystem: Host-associated > Plants > Roots > Nodule | place: USA...
TGCTGGTTGTCTGCTATGTGTTCCATGGTGATAGTAAACTTAAATGTTGAATAGCAAACAATGTAACCTATCAAGTTTTTTTTAATAGTTGCTCAAAAAAAAATTAATTGTTGTTTAATTGATCAAAATCTTGCGAAACTCGGAAAAATAATGGGCTAAATCATCTATTTAATTTGCATGCTCATAAAATAATTTAAAGTGTTATATGTATTCAGTAAACCGAATAAAATTGTCACATGATTATCTCTCTTTATTTGTAGTTAATGATTATTTTATTTATAATATTAAAGCACTCCCAATGTACATTATCGTGTAAAAAATCTTGGAAGCCCATGGGTCAGCAGACAACATAGTTATTTGAGACAAAAATAATCAGTTATCAATGCTATTACTAATGAAATGAATTGATGGGTATTGCATAGGCCAGATTTTAATTTGATTTTTCATGTAGTTTCCAAGGTATGTCATTAGCTGTGTGAATTTATTGTTAATCAGAAAATGTCTATCAATATCGAGTATTGCAAAGGTCACGTATATATTCAATTGTACTCTGATATTGGCTATATATAAGTTTGTAAGTCCTGGAATAAAGATATCATTTTCCCACCTCTAATCCAACTCAACCCGTGTTTTGCTCTAGGTTACACAAAACTCATATCAAATGGCGCCTATCATAACACCTGTGTCTGCAATTCTTGCTGGAAAAATCAACATCACCCTTCGTGTTCGTGTCATCAATTTGTGGACTGTTACTATTACTGAGTTCAACAACCCTTCAAAAGATGTCAGTATCCACATGTTGCTCCTTGATGATAAGGTATATTTTTTACTAAGTTTCTGATGGTAAGATTTTCTTTTATTTTCAGAGAAGCTTTTCCATATCTTAATATGTTGTTACTTTATGTATGTGCACAACTTGGAAAAATTCAAGCATCTGCGAAGAAAGTTTTGGTCCCTAAGATTAAGTCATTGGTTCAGGAGGGAGAGTGTTATGTAATAGAAAACGTCTTGGTAACTCATAATGAACCCAAGTATCGATGCATTTGGACACAGGTTCAGACTCAACCTAATAGACAGAACCAAGTTCATTAAAATTGAAAACTCAGCAATACTTTCGCATCATTTTGATTTTGTACGATTCAAGGACATTCTTGAATCAACTAAGGAAGAAACATATTTAGGTATATTGGTCTTAACTTATTCACCCTGTCTTCAATACAATGGCGCATACAATAACATCACAATTTGTCTAATCTATTTGTTTTTTACAGATGTCATAGGTCATGTGGTTGAAAGAGATGTGTTAAAAGAAAAGGATGACAATGGGAAGAAGAGCAAACTAATTGGTATCACTGCATTATTCTATGATCCATTTTAGACTGTTTATGACTTATACTATTGGGACCATTTTCAATAGAGACTATTCATGACTAATATTGTTAACATTATCACCGTCAACCTATATTTTGGTTATGTGTTTGATAACATTGCCGATGCATTCGTTTACGATACATTGTTGATTGTGTATGTCTACTATTGCCAAGTTCGTGGTTTACTTCTTCGAATATGTTCGACTTTTATCAAATATTAAACGTAACTTAGTCATAATGATTTATCGTTAAATTTACGGTTAAAATATAAATCATTGAATTATGCTTTTAAAAATATATGACCCGTGCGGCAGCACGGGTAGACGATCTAGTTTTGATGAAAACCCAACTAGGATACCACATTTATTTCAGCTATATTGAATTTACAAAGGCATATTATATTGTATGGTGGAGTAGGTGTTTGTCACACTTTCATGTATTGAATTTTGATTAAATTTGTTACCCATGAACTTTGTGAAGCTTTTTTGCGTTTTAATTGAATTTTGATTGCAACGATCCAATTGCTTGATTGGCATCCCTCTACACAGTTGAGGTAGATGTATCATTTATCAACTTCATAAGACAAGTACATATTTTATTCCCTATAAATATATCATTTTGAGTTTTAAGTTCCTCTTTACAATGTCGCAATTGCTTCTTTTATACGTAAGGGCCAAATTTACTAAGATAATTGATTATGGGGAATACTGTTTTTAGAAAAGTTTAAGAAGAACGAAAAATAAAAAATAATAATTTATAAGGATCAACACCTTGTTAAACTAAATAAATAATTTAAAAACTCAAATTAGATAATTATTTTCATGCTACTAACCGAAGAAGATCAATCTTAAATGAAATGATACAGATCTCTTCCAAAGATAGTTGTATGAAATTATTCATATTTTACTCGAGTCATTAATATTCAAAGTTGAAAATATAAAAATCACAACTAACTCACGTTAAATTATCATAAATAATTAATATCAATAAAAAAAATCATTATTTTTAAACCATCTTTAGCAACACAAATAGTTCCTTTTGACAACGACGACAACAACAATAATAATTTGTTAGACTATAGAAGACTATGTTATCTTATCTAAGCGCTCTTGAGTAATCTACCAATGTGTGAAATTATTCAAAACCTTTTAACTAAAATGAATAACCTCCGCATTTGTGCACATAATAATTAGAACCAACACGCATCAAATTAAATCATGATAAATATCTCAATTTTTTAAAATAATATTATTTTACCAAAAAAAAATTATTTAATATTATATTATTTTTTGACCAAATAATAGTATTCATTAATAACAATAAATTTTCCTTTGACTAAGTCAAAAATAAATAAATATTCCCTTGACTATGGTAATAAAAAATAGGAAAAAAGTTACGTAGAATTCCTTAGGTGCTTTTCGTATGGTTCTTAACTAAATTCACCATGATTTTCTTAAATCCATAATTCTCTCAAAGTTTGTTATCTCCAAAAAAGTTGTATTTTTAGTTAAGAACCATACGAAAAGCACTTAAGGAATTATACCTAAGTTTTGTCCTAAAAAATACTATTACATTCAGCACTTTTTGACAATTATTATTATATATACATTCAATCAAATACTCCCTCCGTCCCTATATATAAGCATCATTTGTCTCTAATAAAAGAGTGTTTATATATAGGGACAGGGGAGTATTAATTACTCTGAACTCTTCTATAAATCTCAACCAAAAAAATACCAATGTATTTTTTCTTCGTGTCTTTAATTCTATCAATTTTTCGTTGTAGCAGAAGAAGATGATAATGAAAAATCGAAGAAGCTTCAAGAAACTCTTGTTGAAAGTAATTAAGCGGAGATCGAGAAAAAGTTATTTTCTTTCTGTATCGATTTGTATGTATGGCAGATGCAAGGTTGGGCTAAAGAATTGTGAGGAATACTAGAGTAGCTATGTTGACTTGAAAATTCGACAGTCCTAAAAACTAGTGATTCTTTTTTCTTGCGAATCCCTTGCATGTACGAATTTCTAAATTCATTCAGAACAACTGATATGTATTGATATTGCAATTGACTTGGTGCTTTGTTATGAGTTGCAGCTGACATCTTAATTACTTGTCATAGATTATTATGCGTTTCTAAAGAGACCTGAGTCATGTCCAGTGGTGGTTCAATAAAGAAGATGTTGTCAGGTCTTTCTAGAACTCCACTGGAAATGACTCAGGTCTTAGTTGCAACATATAACCAAGCACGATCAGTAATTAAGATGTCACCGTTAGAACAAAGCACCAAGCTGATTGCAATATCTACGCAAAGCAGTTGCTCTGAATGAAATTATTCAAGAAAATTTACCTTCGGCAAGGGTGTTCACAAACTAATGCAGTTGGAACTACACCAAGTAGCCAACAAGAAAGGGTTGAGGCTTCCACACACGTTGCTAGACAAAAAAAAAATGAGGATCACCGATTTCTAGGACCAACGAATTTTCAGGTCACCATAGCTACTCATATACTCCTCATGTTTCTTGGCCCAAGCATGCCTCTGCGATACTTGGTGATGCATAAACACGACAACGTTTTTCAGGATTCTACCAAAGGTCTCAACATCAACATAATCTCATGATAAAATATTTGTCAAAAAATTGTTAGTATTGCATTTAAAGTCTTTGATCCCTATAGATATATCATATTGCATTTTAAGTTCCTTTGTATGATGCCACGTATACATCTTTTAACCGTAAGGACCAAATTTACTAACAAAAAATATTTTGGGATCAAAAAGTAATATTATTTTTGAAACCATCATAAATAATAATAACAATTTTTCATTTTTGGCAAAGGTAACAAAAATAATATTATTTTATTCTACTTTTTTGAGACAACATTATTATATACATGAAGAGACTCATGTCATCTCATATAAACAAACAAATATTAATATTATATTTATAGGAAATTTTAAATACACTTACCACATAAAATACTTTAGAACTTAAAGAGAAGTTGGGAATCCATTTTATATTTCTATCTTCTGCCCAGTCAATCTTTAATGTAGCGAGAGCAATGCAGCTTTTATTTTGTGGACTTTATTTATTTATTTTTTGGTCAGGTAGCCTAGTGGCTAGAATTCACCTTATAAGGTGAATAAGTGGGGTGTCTGGGGTTCGAACCCCGACCCCTGCATATAATAATGCATTGTCCTACCAACCAAGCTATGCTCACGGGACATTTTGTGGACTTTTTAACGTTGAAATTTGGACAAAAAAGTCACTTATATTGTTGAGTTTATTAGTTTCAAGCAAGAATTTATTCAAACATGAATGAGTTAATTTGGAACCAACATTGCAGCTCTTGAATGGGAGGCAGTGGCTTTGCTAAAAGTTAAGGATTCGCAAGTTAGGGATGCGAAGTGTGACTTTTGTTACTAACTCACAGATTTCATGTAATGTTGTTGGTGTTGGTGAAGACGGTATGTTTGAATTTAGGGTATTGGTAGTCAACATTAGACATACTTTAACTTTTCATTATAATTTGAGGTAAAGTTTGTTAGAAGACAAGTGAATATGATTGTTCATTCTCTAATTGGAGTAACAATTTCTTATGTTTATCGCCGAGATTTTGATTATACTGCTCGTTTTATTATCCCGTGTTTGATTGATGAAATAAGTTAAGTTTGTTTCGTCAATAAAACTATAAGTATTGATGTTTTCCGGTCGTCAATATTTCATAGCATCAATATTGATATTGCATCAGTTCTAGAAAAAATCTTAACAAAAATTTATTAATGAATACTATACGCTAGCTATAAAAATATAATCTTAATAATTGAACTTAATTATCTTATAGTAGTTTCTACATGTACACACACTTAAGTTATGGAGCTCAACTGGTCATTATTAATAGAACAATAATGCTAAATACAGCGACAATTTCTATCACGAAAGCATCCCGATTGATATGGTATGGGCACTCTTGCGTTTTTTTATGTCTCTTTTTCTATCACTTTCATCACTATGTTATTTAGCACTCTTTTTTCTTCTACAACCTTCACCCTTTCCATAACATTCATCAGTAGCGACAAAAATTGCCTCTTCACCAACTTTTCATCACAAAGTTTACGATCAGGTGCCACAGTCCCAACCAATCATGGTAGAATAGCTGTGTCTAGTTCAGAAGAGTATCAATTGATATAAGAAGCGATGCTGGATTTGTGGCTCTATTATTTTATAATACTTTTAAGAAAAATGTATGAAAATAACTTTTCGTGAATTTTTCGTGAGCATATGTCTTCGTGACATATAGCATCACTCTTAATAGAATCATCAATGAATCTCCCCTTATACGATCTTTTCTGTAATCTAATAAAAAAAAGTTTCTTCTCTAAATTTAAATACTAAATTGCTTTTATACATAATATATACACACACACACACACACGACAATTTAGACGTGTTTATATATCAAGTGTGAGCAAAATATCTTACATTGGATGAAAAAGTGGATGTTGAACACTTTATATATAAGTGAGACCGAGACGATCCATAAACCTAATGCCTTCAGGTTTTTGGGTTAAAAGTGTGATGTCCAACTCACATGTATAATTCTTCAAAACAAAATGTGATGATCCCCGAAACCCTCTCATGACCCAACAATGGTATCAGAGCCGAGGTTCAACAAGGGTTCGCTCGGCTCGTAGTGCCGAAAGTATTCCCAACAAGGTGTCCAGGTGGCGAGTTCAATTGAGTGTGGCAATGGTGATACATGTGCATTTAGATATGGATAGAAAAGCTTCAGTTTGAGGGGAAGTATACCTATAAAGAATGGATTGACTCACACTTGAGAGGGAAATTTTTTGATATATTAAGTGTGAATAAAATGTCCCATATTGGATAAAAAAATGGATGTTAAACACTTTATTAGTGAGAGGATCCACAAACCTAATGCCTTATGATTTTGAGTTAAACCCACTTATATTGTTCAACCCACTTATATGATTGTTAAAAACCCAATGTAATGATCTCATGACCTCCTCACGAGCCAACAAGAAGTTACTTCATACATTTAATTTATTTTACAATGACAATAACCATATATTCATACATTTTAAGGTTGAATTGGATTTGACCCAATAACTGTGTCTCACATTTACTTGTCGTTGCCTGCCAATCTGAAATTGACATATGAGATTATTTCTAGCTATTTTTAAAATATGCCATCTTAATTGTAAGATCCACAATCAAGGGGTGTGATTTTAAAACTGTATGAAATTGTGTGTTGTTCTTACAATAGAAAATCTCGATTCATTTCTGATATGTGTATCGTGAATGTTAGTTGTCGTTAACAACAACAACTTGACACAGATGCCGAACTTTGTAGTGTAAGCTTGTAATCTAAGTGGGGATATTAAGGTGTTGGAAGGTTCTTTGTGGAAAAAAAAAGGAAGAAAGAAAAACAACTTGACACAGTCACGGCATGACAAATACCAAGTGAGAAATAGAGTTTGCTTATTCTCTTCAAAATTCTTTTTACATTCTTACAAGAGTCCTATTTATAAGACATTACTAATAACTTATATGGTATGTGAATGATCGTTGCTAGGGTTCCACTATATTTCTATAATGAAGAAGACGGACATGAGCACATCCACATCGACCAAAGTATTCATAACTTATATGGTATGATAAAGATATCAACAATCTATCAATGATCCTTACAGAAAATGTATTAATGAATTATTTGGTGAAAAAAGGACTACAAAGCCCCAAAGAAACTAGGAACCACGCGGAAAACTTGTCGTTGAAATGTTTAACAGGAAATGAAGAACAAAAAAAATTGTGAGAATTATTATATAGACGTACTTAGCCTCACAAAATACATGATATCAAGATTAGACGTAACCCATCACATTCCGATTTAAAATACTCTTAACTAGCAAACTCACAACAACTTGAGAGTCAGAATCAACTAACACCCAAGAAAATAGGCCACGACTCTTCATGTAGAGCAACTCTTCTATGAGTACAATTCTAAATAAAAAATATTTGAACACACTTATATCAAATGAAAAAATTTTAAAAAAAATATTAAATAATGTTGATTGATGTGATTAAATTATTTTTGTTTTATTTTTTCATTTGATATAAGTGTGCTCAAATGTTTTTCATTTGAGATTTTGACCATAAAAGAGTTGCACCTTCTTGGATAATAGAGCACTCTCAAAGCTGCACACAAAACCTACCATTATATATGGTCACTTGACACTTCTCTACAAGCAGCTTTTCTTATGTTTTAAACTACGACACCATCATAATTTACGGGGTGTCAATATCATGCAATATTGGTCAACCACAATATCATACAAGGGACATATTGATCCCTAATAAAAAATGACTATATTTAGTTCCTTATAAAAAAAATCACGACAATATGTGACAATTAAAAACTTTTTCTAATAGCATTATGTGACAATTTACATGTCGTATAAATAAATAATGGCACACATGTATTATAAACAAAAAATAAAGAGATAATTGGTCTTTACAAAGAATTTTTAGGACATAACCAGAGGGAAGAGAAAAAAAGAGAAGTAATAGAGAGTGAAGTTACACTACATGCAGAGGATGCAAATGAAGTACAAGGTATGAGTATCATTTCATATATTTATTGTGTTTGAACCTGTTTGTGGTACTTAGAGCTGATTGTTATTGTTAATTCCTGAGGAATCTTTACCTGTGCTTGTGTGATTATGATAGTTTTAGTTACAAAACCTATTCAAAGATATTTGAGACCTCTTGAACACAGTAAAGACAATTGTAGTAATAATTGACAGATTGAATCCCCTTATGCAAACTCCAATTGATTGTGGTAATTCGTATTTATACCACCATTTTTTTGCAACAATTGACTTGTAAGATTTTGGCAGTTCACAGAAATTCACTTTCAAAACCAGATGAAAACTAAGCAATACCTAATTATTTTCCTAAAACAAAATAAACGAAGTCTCATTTAATGTAGACACGTCTTGAATGAGAAGCCACACTTGATAACTTCTATTTTTCACAACAAAAATTACCTCAAAATGGGAAAATATAAACTTGGCCGTAGTTCCAAACAAGCAATCATGTGTGGTTGTGCGTGAAGACTTACCGAATCACTCGCATCTTTTTGGAAAAGGAGACACGTGTGTTTCAGATGGTGAATATTGTTAAATTCACCTCTTAATGTTTGGTTTTTTTGGTTGTTGTTGAGGATTTAATGTTTATCATCATTAAAATCTGTATAATGGACATACCACCTCTCCAAGTCTGCGGTCTCCTTACATGAAAATACCACGACCCTTAAATTTTGATTGGAAAAAATTCAATTGACTGGATGCTTGTATCAAAATTAATTTTTTATTTCTTTTAAATTATAAATCATTTAGTAAGCCCATAATTGACTGGATTTGATGGATTTAGGGTAAGCCCATAATGTGGTCCGTGTGTGTGCTAGTGGCTTGATGTGATCCAATTTGTTAATGAACCAGGCCTTGAACATAATTGAAGAAATTTATCTTTTTATTCAATCGACGACTCAACTCTTATTATTATTCTGCACATTTCAGAACTTCATATCCTGATTTTTATTATGCTTGACATGTTAAAACTGTGGCATTAGAACTAAACAATCTCTCTTTGTTACACACTTCAATTTCTTATGAAACACTTTCTCACAAATCAAAGAACTACTTGATTAATCCTTTTTAACTTTAGATTTGGTTTCATTTGAAAATGCAATAATTGTAGTATCCTATAATATTCATCTCCTAGACACCTTTGCATTTTTAAGTTATAATCTTATTTCATCATGTCTTCTATCTGTTTTTTGTTGGATTATTTATGGTTCACTATTAGATTTTATAGATAATGATCACTTATTCATATTTAACCATATTCCTAATAGAAATTATATTTGTTGTTCCATCCTGATCAAGGACAGCCTTTAATATGTACGGGTATAAAGATATTATTTCATATTAATACAACTCTAGTATTATTAATAAATGATATATTAAAAATAAATCATTTAGGTTTTTTGTCAAAAAATATATCATTTAGTTTAAAGGACAAAAGAATTTTATTATTCATTGTATGTATGATATTTCTATTATTTCAATTCAATAAAAAAATTTGTTTCTTAACGGATTGGTATGACATTATACAATAGAATAATTGTGTTAATATATATTGGTCACTGAAGAGATTTTTTTGTTTTGTTTAATATGAAATCAAATAATTTGTTGATTTTCTCATGAGAAATATATAAAAATAAATAAATTGTCAAAGAACACTCGATAATACAAGTAACTTTAAGATGGCTTAAGGTAGTAATAGGTTATAGACATTTTTGCTTTAGAAAATGTATCAAAGAAATGGACGGTGAACTGGCTGTATATGGGGCTGAAAGGAAACAAGACTTAAATTGATGCACAACTTATTAAGGGAACATTGATTTCACACAAGTCATACACTAAAAAAAAGAAGGTAATATGTTAAACAATCTTAGCCAAAAATGCTCTAACACATTCCGTGCTTGACGAATACAAGAGTTTGGGCAAAAAATTTATCGCAAATTCACATGTGACATAATATATAAATAGTCGTAAATCGAAATAAAATAGGTTTCTTGTTTTTTCAACAAAAGTACAATTTAAAATAGGGCTATTAAATGAAATTGACCTAATACACTTTCTCCATCCTATATTATAAGAAGAAAAAAAAATCACACTTATTAAGAAAACTAAAACATAGTAGTTTATAACATAGTTTTTTGTGTTATCTTTGAAATAAGTTTTATAGGAAGATGTAAAAACAATTTTCATTGGTAGTTGATTATAGAGAA
>Ga0315913_1011093_pt1 | contig 10242 bp, 3 predicted proteins | sample MpolsnodulesMG_FD_207736 | JGI IMG/M metagenome (GOLD analysis project Ga0315913, IMG submission 207736) | Medicago polymorpha root nodule microbial communities from Los Angeles, California, United States - small nodules | ecosystem: Host-associated > Plants > Roots > Nodule | place: USA...
TCAATTATTTGTAATTGTTAAGAGAAGTCTCTTTCAGTTGTGATTGAGCAAAGGAAGTCTCTTGGAGTTGTCCTTGAGCAAGGAAGTCTCTTTCTTGTGTGATTGAGCATAGAAGTCTCTTGGAGTTATCCTTGAACAACTTGTAATCCGACATTATATTTTAGTGGAACTTTCCTTGGAAGTGCAAGGGGGACATGACTACTTCCGGTTTGTGGAAGGAACCTGTATAATTGCTTGTGTTTTTTCTTTCTCTGTTCTCTTACTTTTAATCCGCTGCACTAAGACTCTGAACTCAAGTCAGACTCTGAACTATTAAAGGGTCTTCAAACGAGGTTGATGACTTGGATGTCGTGGAGAAAAATAATGGTGAAAAGGAAGATGTATGCAAAATATTTAATCTTGTATTTTATTTTTTGAATGGTCGTAATGTATGTATTCGATCAGTCAATTTTGTGAACTGAATTCCTTTGTCGTGGTGTATGCACTCAATTTTCCCTTCTTTGAAATTGTGTCTTTGTGGGTCGTGGTGTATGATGTACCCGACCTTATTTTAATTGTATCATAATTGATGGATTTATGCCTTTTTTTCCATAATTTCTTTCTAAGTATTTTTCCTATGACTTTGTTTAACAGTTGGTAGAGGGCCCGCCTTCTGTCAAATGTCGATGCAAACCAGTTGTCCATCTGGACGAGGGATTTATATCCTCCCATCTTCAACGTGGGACAACGCTATCCTTGTGCCATGATGATCCCCGATTAGTGTTGAACTGCAACAAGGAGGTTCTGAAGAAGATTTCCAATCTCCGAACATCCATTTAAGGGTGGCATTTTTTGGATGTCAAAGTTTTGGGCTGTGACGCTTGCGACTGGACGTGAAGGAGTTGGAATAGTCACGATCCCATTATGAGGTTGATTTTGCATTTGGGCAGAGGAGAGGATGAAGTTGTGGTTTCGTCTATCAGGAGGCTGAGCGCTACCAATGATATCGCTTGCTACTAATTGGAATCGAGTGTTGACCATTACAACTTGTTTAAGTGAATATTGTTTTATGGGTTCGTTCATTAGTGATGTCGTAAAATAATCCGCCAAGACCATAGATCTTCCACCTTGTGGTGATGAAGACAACTCAAAGTTGTCAGACTTTAATCAATAGCTTTTTTCCTCTTTGGAGGGGGTAGTGTACTTGGAAGCACTCCAGCAATCAATTAAGAATGAGTTGAATATATGATGTTTTTAGGGTAGGAAAATGTGTACTTGGTAAGAGACCGTTATACAGCCTTTATAGTGATGGATTAGGGTTTTTAACTCCTTAACCCTTATCTGGATAGTTGTCATCCAGGGATATCTATGAGTAAATTAGGATAAGTTGGCCTTGGACCCGATTTGGACGACTCAGAGCTACCAAGTTTTTAGATCAGCTTATATGGCCTTGGTTCAAAGGATTTAGGGCAAACCCATGTTAAAGTATGTGCACGTGAATGGCTTGAAGCGACCCGATTCGTTGACGGAATGAACTTTAACCTAATCTAAAACACATATTAATTGAAATTACATTTTAATATCATTTTATAATTATCAGATAATTCAACGATTGATTTCACAAACATTTCAATTTTTTATTGGTGTTAACCCTCCGATTTCCAAAAGAAGGGGACCTCGATAATCTAAAGTTCGACCGTGGTTTGACAAAAAATGATTCTATTCAAGAATCAAACTAAGATTATTCTAAACGACTTCGTAGATCTCATCAGACGTTTGAACTTAATTACTTAATTTCAAATATTACAATTTAATTTGATAACTTATCTCACATCTCTTCTTTTGACCGAATAAACTCATTTTTTTAGGAAAAAGATATATATACACCATTTTTTATACACCTTTCATGTACACCTCATGTGTCATATAAGTGTTTTAGTAATTTCACATCACATCATCACTCCCTCCCATCTTTTCTTTCAATGTTTTTGCCACATGTCACAATTGTGTGTGGGTGTCAAAGGATATATATCACTTAAGATGGTCCATGTATAAATGCTCTTTTTTAAGCCAAATAGACTCTTAATGCAAATTAAATACGTACTTTAATAGTTTAGCAAACAAAATCAAGTACACAGAAAAAACCACATGTTTTACCAAAAGAAGAAAAAAAACTACATTTTGCAAATGGTTTTAGGTTTTCCGTGGGAAAAAAACTCCTCTCCCTTTTTTTCAATTGGACGGTTTGTTCTTTTGAGCTTTTTGTTACAAGGAAGTTGGTCTAATCATTACCACAAAAAATTCAACACACATTCACCAAAAACAAAGTTCTTCAAATAATAGTCCACTTGGCGGCTTGGCTTGTAGAAACTTCGCTAGCCGGCCAAGTCAAACTCTTCCACGGTCCACACAAAGTTTATACCTTCATTTCTTCGTAGTCACCTCATGTAAAAAAAAGTTCAATTATACAATTCCTCTTAAATAATTAATTCAATTTCAATGTATACCATGAAGTGACAAAAAATCACTTTTTTAATAATTCAATTCACGAGTGAGTGACACGCATTTAATGCAGTTAATGGGTCACACGAAACCTATTGAAACATTATTGATGCTGTCCTTAGAGGAAGCTTCCCTGCTTTGCGTGTAAGCTCAGGTTGAAATTGAATCAGCTTATTGTGAGAAGCTGGGGTATTTTAGTAGTTTCAATGATTTAATAAAGCCAGTTGGGTTTTAGTTGGAGGAGTAAGTGTAAAGATTCTGTTTCTGGAAACTTTTGTAATTGACCAAAATGCCATATGAATAGTGTGAAATCACTTAAATACCTATAGTCCGTTTTATGTTGTGACTTTAAAAGCAAAAAATAAAAATGTTGGTATATTTCCTTTGGGACCACATGTGAACCCACCACCAACCATTCTTTGTCAAGTAAGAAACACACACATATCAAGTAGTATATGCTAATTAAAGTTGCCTACTAGTAATGGTATGAATTAATTAAATAAAAATAAGAAATGGGAAAAAGATGCAATAGTAGATTCTAAATTGTTAGTAATAAAAATGGTTAATTGAGGCCAAAGAGAGGGTTGAGTATAGCGGAAATATGATTAGGTAAAATTTGAATGTTAATAAAAAAAATGCTATCATTTTTTTAACGACAAAATATAATATAAATAATTAAGGTGAACTACAAAGTACAATAGGTACTTCAACTACCAAAACGAGTACAAAGCACAAGAGTTACTAAACCCATTGCTACCAAAAATAAAAAGATGAAGAAAACACACATGAGCAAGATACAAGGTTATTTTCTCAAGATGCACTCTCATTTTATGCAAGATGGTAATTCAAATATAGTTACTCCCTGTAAAAATTACCTATACAAATGTTAATTTAGAACCAATAAGTTTAGGTTTTTGTAATAAGAAATGCTAACGGATATCCCAAAATATTCGTTAAAGAACTTAAATAGTAAGTTTTATAAAATTCATGTATCTAATATATTGAAAATTGAAGTATTTTACTCCCTCCGTTCTCAATTATAAACAAATTATGGACCACATACATCATTAATTGAATGCAACTAAAAAATTAAATTTGCTTATAATTAGCAATAGAGGGAGTATCTTTTTAATGAATAATTTTTAAATTTAAAATTCTTAAAAAGTGTTCTAAATGCATTTCTTAAGGATCCTTTTGTAATCTATGTGATGATGAAGATGGGACCATATAAAATTTGGATAGGAGATGATTGAGGAGAAGGAGGGAGTTATTATGCCATATTTATGGTGGGTACCTACTAAAGTGATGATGATGGGTGAAACTAAAGCATGTACGAGTGTTTATGAGGGAAAATGATGGGTAAATTTTAGAGGTGTATATTTCCAATGTACCCAAAATCTTGGAAGTTTTCCAATGTACCTAAAATCTTGGAAGTTAAATGACCCAAAATAGGGTGAATGACAATATCACGCTACTAAGGGAAAATTTCACGAGTTGGTCCAAGTTTCAAGTTAGTCATAAAATAAGACAAAAAAGGCAAAATTAGGAAAAGGGTTTTATATACGAAGACCCAACCTTGTTACTTTGCCTTAATTTAGATTACTCACTTTTTCATCTAAAAGAGTATTATTATCCGTTTAAAAATACAAAATAGATAGCCTTTCATCATTGATATGTTTGGATATAGACATATAGTCCAACATAAATAAATTTAATGAAATGATTAGAAAATAAACAAGTGAGGTGAGTGGAGGAAATTGGATTAGAAAATGATCATGGGGATCATTAATATGCACATGGTCATGGATATTGATCAATGGTGAAACATGAGTCGTTGACTATTGATATTAGCCAATCGTTTTGCTGGATTTGACTTAAACGTTCCAAATGAGTACTAGGATTACTCTTTGTGGTGTACTTTTTAAGAGGTTTAATCAACATCATAAAATGTTTTTTTTTTTAATGTAATTTCTTGATATGTTTGGTGAAAAGGTAAAAACCATTACCATCTTGAAAATTGACATCACAAAAGTATGTAAATTTCTATTCCACGATTAGTAAATTATTTCAAAAAAATAACAAGATTTTAAATTTACATTTTTAAATAAAGGACAGAAGTTTGAAAATAAATAAAGTTTTTTTTTGAGTAAAAAAAATAATAAATAAAGTTTGAAAATATATTTTTTCATAAAGAAAATTATGAAATAAAATTGAGTTTAACATTGAATTTATTCTTTTAAAACTACATATTTTTTTCTAGAACATTTTACTTTCATTTGTGTCTCTTATTACTTATTCCAAAATTACATATCATTATTGTATGTTAACATTTAGCTTATTTATAGTTTTTTTTACAAGAACTTATTTATAGCAATAACAATTGAAAAATCAAAAGTAGCATTTATATAAGAAAAATAAAAAATACAAATCAAAATTCAAACCGAAAACTGTTTTTGATCACGCATATTAATTTTTTTGATCAATAACACATATTAATCGTGAGTACATAACTACATGCATTGCACGAAGGTGGGACATGAGAACCAAGCAATAGAAAGACTTGAAAGGGTGATGGATTAGCTAGATATAAAAAAGCTAATTGGGTGATATGAAACACTTTATATCATACATCACCATTGATTTTTGTTTATAAACGAAGTCTTAATCAAAGATACTCTGGATATGGTTTGTTTATATATGGGGGTAGTTTGGTAGGACAAAGACATCTTGGAACCATGAGGTGTCACGTACTCACGTGGTGTCACAGAGGCGGGTTGGGGACCTCACTTCCTCAACCTTCAACTCAACCTATTACAACTTTAAATATTGAGTAAATAAACTTTAAATATATGCTAGTAAATGATATGGAATTTCTTTTTGTATTACATATTATGCTTGTAAAATGACATAGAACTTTTGCTTAAATAAATTGAATACTAAAGAAAAGGATGGAGTGTATGTTGGAATACATGTGAGTTTTTGTGTGAATTGAAAAAATTCGAAGAGTTTCGTATATGAGCGATTTTACAAAACACAAGTGTTTTATAAAGTCGAGACATGTTTTTTGGGATGTGTCATAAGCGTATCTATTTTCGCAAAAGGAAGATTATACAAAAAATATTGGATATTTTTCACTGTTTACATGATTGTCCGCACTCTAGAGAGATTTGGCTCCGCTTAAATATGAGGCGTTATCATAATATTTTCTTTAAAATCGATGTCAATTTTTGGTTTTATGAGACGACAAAGGGTACCTCCTCTATTTTATTTGTTACAAGAGTATGGTATGCATGATGTTGGAGAAACCATGCTATTTTTTAGGATCAACATTAGCGTATTCAAGATGTGGTGCGAAAGACCTTTTTGTTACATGATGAATGCATTTCCGACTATCCTAATTTTGGACTGGGTCCACACTCATCGCGTCTCTTAGCTTATTGGATCCCCTCTTCGATAGGTAAACTCAAACTCAATATTGATGGTAGCTTTCTAGAAGACTTTGAGTGCTTAGGTGTCGATGATGTTGTTTGCAAACACGATGGAGATTATATATTTGATTTTTGTCACTATGAATTTGAAGGTGATGCGTTATTAACTGAGTTGCGTGCTATCCAGATAGGTCTTAATTTTTATTAAAAAAAGGCTACGATAAGATTATTTGTGAGAGTAATTGCTTGGAAGCAGTTGAATTGGTTATTGTTGGTCGTGATCATACCTTGCACACTTATGCTATTGAGATCCTTCATATTAGATATGTTCTACATGGAAATGGCAATAGTACATTAGCGTATGTTCTTAGAGAATAAAATATGCGTGCAGATTTTATGGTTAAGGAGAGATCACATGCAAGATGTTCTGCTTATTGAACATGTCTTCCGCCTGACATGAAATATGTCATCATGAGAGATAAATTTGAAACTAATTTCTACTTTTCCTTTTTCTTTTTTGCATTGTTACTTTATAACACAAAAAAAAAGAAAGAATATTTCTCATTAAAAAAAATAAGATTTTTTTTTCTTAAGAGCAAGTTCAAGGGATACTTTGGAGTTGATTACCCAATATAAAATATTTTATGCAATATCAACAATTTAATCAATTATACATTTTGAAGACAATCTACAAGATACATGCATCAATGTGAATAAGAGTCCACAATTTGCCTTCTCTTATCACAATAAATCACATCCACGATAAGATTTGTACACAAGAGACGACACAGTACAATCCCCCATGTCTCCCTTAAAAAATATATATTTTATTCTTCAATATAAGATAGCTTACTCTCATGTACTTATTCCCTCTAAGAAGTACCCAAAAACTACAAAAAAGTGATAACATTGTCACACTATGACTTGCTCCCTCAAATCCTAACCAAGAATATACTAGACTAGATTCCACACTCTATATGAGAAGCTACATGTAAAGAAAACATGGCTCTTGCAATATCAGAAAAACAAAACAAAATAGACACACTCACATTGTGTTGTGTTTTGAGATATTTTAAAAGTTACAAGTCCCACAAAGGATGACTTTGTAATTAAACTTAAAACTATTTATATACTAATCTCTTATAAAAGTTAATTCGATCATATTATTTTGAAGAATTGGTCCCATTTTTTATGACCAAGAAGATATGGCCTTAAAAGAGACAATGAAACTCTCACTAGTGCACAAAACAACAATGCAAAATTCTTGGAATGGAGTCTCCAGGTTCTATATAGAAATAATTCACACGTGCCCTGTTCTTTTTTGTGAGTGCATAAAACAAAAACACCGCACGGAAAACAAGGAAATTTCACTTCTCATTTGTACCAAAGTGTCGCATGAAGTTAATTAATTAATGACCTATAGATAGATAGATGTGAATGTGGTTGATTTTGTTTTGTTACATAATCTAAACACGACCAAAACAATGAGGCAGTCATCATTGAATATCTAATGTGAGTTAAAATTAATTTGTGTTCACAAGCATATGTTAGACTAGTCTATGAATGGTAAAGAATGAATTGATAGTGTTCCAAAAAGCAAAGTTTGTAAATCCACAAGAAAGATGAATGTGTTACTAAAAATAGAGGCACCATTATTGATATATATCTCTTTGTGGTGTGTAGGGATATTGACTTGTAAAGATAATATCGTAATAGTATATATTTACTAGTTTTTCCTTAAAAAGAAGGAGGTTATGGATATACTACATTTTTTCTAGATCGAATACCCTTTAAAATTATTTTTATAATAATATAACTTTTGACCAAATGATGAAGTTCAAAAGGAGTTTTTTTTTTTTTGCTTACAAAAGAGTCCAAAAGGAGTTATTAATTAATTATTTAATGTAATACAAAAACATATATAATGCCCATATATTCGGTCTCATCCCATTCCGCCTAATCCATGACCTACTTGTTTTTGTTGTTTAAGAAGTAGGTAAACAAAAATAAAACATTTTGAAAATAAGCAAATAGAAGAGACATATAGGGACATTATCTAGAAGGTTCATGAGGGTGTATGTATAATATATATATTTGAAGGGGATGCTAACAAGTGTTTGCTTCTCTCAAAAAAAAAAGTGTTTGCTAAAATAACCAAATAATAATTATGAGTAAAATAATCTTTAATAGACTTTACTTACTTATCATCCAAAATTCAAATTATTAGGATCTCTTTTCTCTTAGGGTTGATAGTTTATACAAAAAAATAATACTCCAGTAAAGAATTTAGATGAGTTTAATTTAATAGAAAAAAAATGTATTGTGTTTATCACATTAATTGATATTTAATCAAAACAAACAAACTCTCCTTTTTATTAATTTATTAGTCAATATTTTTAGGTTCTCGCTAACAAAATCCTTTTTTTTATTAAAATAATATCCATATTTGGATATTTATGTTTGTGATATACAAATTGAGTTGTTGTTTGAGTCTCATCATTGAGCAATACAATTGACATGGTTGCCTCATTGCAGTTTAGTCAAAGAGACGTAAATGAGAATATGCTCTAGGAAGGCCAACAAAGTATTTTGTCTTTTTATATGAAACATTGAAAATTAACCCAAATGAGGTTTAGGTCAATTTTTATTCCAATGGTCAACCATTTGGTGTATCTACCTAATCATGATTCCATGAAAGAATATTCTATAATCAAGTGTGATTAGCATTTAACAAGGCCAATTATTGGCCAAAGTCATGGCATGTGCAAAAATTCTTCCAATCTTACTTCCTGCTGTCGTATTATTGACATAATAGCTAGTAAAAATACTTGTTCAAACTAACAAGATTCACTATTTAAATTTCATTCAAAATTTAGCAAAAAGGATATTATTAAATATTATCCTTTGTGAAATTAAAAATAAAATAGAGAGAAAGTACAAGTGGGAACTTAATTCTAAAAACCCATAAGGCAATTTTTTTGGTTATGAAAAAACACCAAAAAGAGAAAAGAGACAATTTTCAAAGTCATAACGAACGTCAACAAATTTTATTTGATCACATTTACTATCTTATCTTATGATAAATAAATATGATAATAAATCATACACATGTCATTGTTGTAGATAAGTACAAGGTTTCAAATTTGATTGAGAGAAGAATTTGACTTTTGTACGATAAAGTAATTGTCTAATTGAGTTCACAATAGACACGTATAAAGATAGCTTACCCAAAACCGTTATTCTCTGACCATTTCATTCCCACCTTGATAGAAAATAAAATATGGGTAAGTTAGAAAAACTTTTGTGAATTACTAAGGTGGAAAAAACTCATTGGAGCACAACCTTTTCAGCTGCAATATATTATGTCCCACAAGCTGACCCAAATCTTTGTGTTTTCACTTGATGATAGGCCCCTTAATTGTTTTATAATATTCTTGATTGGAATTTTATTTATCCACATGTTTTCAAACCTTATAGTTAATGTGTATTAATTTGACTAAATCACAAAGGGAAAGAATCTTCAAGAATATGTGTGCAAAAATAAAATTCCTTGAGGTTGATACATTGTCACACATTTTTAGAATGGAATAAACAAAGGAAAGGAATTTGCATGGAATTAAGGAATGAAGGTTTTGTTTATGGCTATTATGAAGGGTAGGGTTTATTTATGGCAAGGGAAGCTACCACGTAATAATATAGCTAAAAAGTAAAAGTTGAGGCCAACTTTAGAACTTTAATAATGTGGTTACACAATATTGTAACTATATTTTGTGTCCACATTTGGTATTTACATATTGTGAATAACCAACCATATATTATATTTATATATCACAGCCACAACCCTAATAAAGGAAAAGAAAAAAGAAAGAAAGAGGTGTTCCTTTGTCTGCGCAGTCACTGCTCATGTAACAAGAACTTTAATTTAACCCCACATATTTTATTCCCTCAAATCAAATTCTTCATTGTGACAGATTTTTTTTTTAAGAGGCTAAAATGAAATATATTACCACATCAAAAGGTCCCTCTAACACAAGGTGTATCAGGGTGTAAACCACCAAGTCATAACAATATTTACGTTCACAAAACAGGAAAAAAGAGGCAGAATAAAGCTTTAGCCTACGCCTAAAATGGTGAATGGACTAAGCCACCGCGCATGATAGTTGAAGGGAAGAGAAGGGTATTTCTCCTTCAACCACATGAATGCGAGCGACTTAATTTTGTCTACAACATTAGGAATTGAGCTCTGCTTGCCGTTAAATAACCTGTTATTTCTTTCTTTCCAAATTTCCCACGTAGTTGCAAACCAGATAGCATGTAAAATTGCACCACGGGC